>Ga0180437_10001495_pt1 | contig 40080 bp, 36 predicted proteins | sample SS_ome_4_FD_132410 | JGI IMG/M metagenome (GOLD analysis project Ga0180437, IMG submission 132410) | Hypersaline lake sediment archaeal communities from the Salton Sea, California, USA - SS_3_D_1 metaG | ecosystem: Environmental > Aquatic > Non-marine Saline and Alkaline > Hypersaline >...
AAGCCATATCAAAAATATACTCCCTACTTTAATAAGGCTAGAAAATTAAAAGTTACAAAGCCTATGCACAATACTCATAAAAACTATATATCACAAAGATACAAACTTATCCATGAATATAAAGGCGATCCAGCAGAGTTTTATAAAAAAAACCAAAAAGCTTCAGTAAGGGGCGGAAGAAAGAATGCCCTAAAGATTCTAAAGCAGATTAATAACTTTAAGAACTATGACAAAAAAAGAAACTTCTTAACCTACCAAACGACCCTCTTATCTGCATATATTAAATTTGGGTGCGTTTCTATTCGGGAGGTGTTTTATGCGATACGGGCTATAAGATCTCGTGATTTATTACGGCAGCTTTATTGGAGAGATTTTTATTACAATATAGCCTTCTTTTTTCCGCATGTATTTAAAGGGCCAATGAAAGAAAAATATGCAAAAATTAGTTGGAAAAATAATAGAAGTTGGTTTGAAACATGGAAAAAGGGAATCACTGGATTTCCCATAGTTGATGCTTGCATGCGAGAGATTAATACAACCGGTTACATGCACAATAGGGGGCGCCTTATTGTGAGTAACTTTTTAATAAAAATTTTATTAATTGATTGGAAAAAAGGTGAAAAATACTTTGCAATAAAACTGATCGATTATGATCCATCGGTGAATAATGGCAATTGGCAATGGTCTGCATCTTGTGGCGCAGATAGCCAACCCTATTTCAGGATATTTAATCCTTGGGCCCAATCAAAGCGATTTGATCCAGATTGTACCTATATTAAAAAGTGGATTCCGCAATTGCAAGAGGTAAAACCGGCTGATATCCATAATTGGTACAAAAAATATAATCTATACAGATCTATTTCGTACCCGAGGCCGATTGTAGATTATAATCAACAACGCAAAAAGGCGCTTAATCTCTATAGTTATATTTTTAAATAACCATAAAGTATTTCTTTTACGTGGCACTTAGTGTTACATTGATTGAGAATTGTGATATTGAATGACCTTTGAGGGGAAAGAGGATGAAGCAGGTCTCATGCTTACAGGCTCTGAAATTTGCGTTTTCTGCTTTCATAAAAAAGCCGTTTCTTTTTTTAGGGACCTATCTGATAGCACTTGGTATAATGATTATTAGCGTCGTCATAACGCTTGCTATATCATACCAATGTTTTAAGCCATTTTTAAATACGGTTTCAAGTTTTTGGGGTATTTGGAGTATCCCCTCTGGCGGTATTTTAGCATATATCAAATCTAACGTCTGGATCTCTTTTGGTGTCATAGTTGGTATTGTTATTTTATATCTCGTAAATAAAATGGTATATGACTATCTTATACTTGGTCTTACAAAGATATCAATCGATTTTTATGATAAAGGGCAAAGCTCTATTAAGCATCTCTTTTCAACCCTTCCAGAATATGTGAGATATTTTGTTGCAAGTTCAGCATATGGTTTTATTATCTGGTTTGGTGTTTTGATCTCGGGAGTGATCTCATTTATAGGTACTCGATTTATTACGGTTCCAGAAGGATACACTATTTTTTATTATAAAATTGGAATGATGGGTATTATTTTTTCTATCTGTTTTTTGCCTTTTTTGTATCTCCTTATTAAATATTGGTTTTTTGCATATTTTATAGTTGATCAAAATATTGGACCTATAGAATCATTAAAAAAAAGTTATGATTTGAAGCATGGATTTGCCAGTGTTATATGCCTGATGCTTATAGTTTTTATGGTAGGAGTTGTTATTGGGGTAATTTTTTATTATACATTACCACTGCATTCGAGTCTTTTATTAAAGTTTATGCTTAATATATGTATGGTATTTGTAAGCCTGATTGCAGGTGTCTTTTTGTATAAAAAGTTGATCTAAGCTATTTGTAGAATAGGAGAGCATATGAAGAAAGTTTCTATTGGCCAGTCGCTGTCATTTAGTTTTTCCTCATTTTTTGGAAATATTCTATTCTTTGTTAAAGGATTTTTTGTCACTCTTTTTATTGCAGTTGTGGGAATAGCAATTTCAATTTTGCCTTTACTCCCGTTTGCTCTTCGGATTATTTCCAATGATTATTCTGTTGAAGTTACTCTTCGGACCGTTCCCAATGGTTACTCTTTCCAGGTTCCCTTAGTTATCTTTGTTTTTTTTATTTTGTTATTAAAATTAGTATATGATTATATTATATTAGGCTGGTCTCGTGTAGCAGTTGACTTTTATAATAAAGGTACGAGTACTATATCCCGGTTATTTTCCAAAATATCTGTCGTATTTAAATACTTTTTTGCAAGCCTAGTCTTTTTGGCTATTATATTATTTATTTCATTAGTTTCGTTTGGTTTCTGTTGGCTTGTGCACTCAATAGTCAAACTTATAGGGGCTATTCCTTCAGCTGATCATCCATTTGATATCATGTTTACCATCTTTTTATTATCATTGCTCATAGGGTCTGCTATTTATTTTGCCATTAGGTTTGTAATGTATCCATATTTTATAGCGTATCAAAATAGTGGCATTTTTGAGTCTCTTTCTAAAGGGTATCGTATCTCAACTGGGCATGTTATACGATTAGCATTTGTGCTTCTGGTATTGGCTATTCCGAATTGTCTTTTAATTATATTCTTTTATAGAACGTTAGGGTTTTATGCGTTGCCCTTTATTTTGTTTTTTTTCCTATTGATCAAGATATGGGAAATATTTGCTATTGGATATTTCTATGGCAAGCTTACCTCTCAAGAAGTTTGAAAATAATATAAAATATGAAAGGAGAGCATATGAAGAAAGTTTCTATTGGCCAGTCGCTGTCATTTAGTTTTTCCTCATTTTTTGGAAACATTATTTTTTTCATCAAGGGGTTTTTTGTAACCATTTTTATTGCCGTAGTAGGAGTGGCGATTGCTAGTTTGCTATCATTGCCATTTATGCTTCCCATCTTTAATAAAATAACCGTTATTAAAGAGTTATTTTTTAACAAGGGCTTTTCTCTTGTCGTCTTCAAGGAAGCATGGACAATTGTCTCAGGAGGCATATTAATGGCCTCTTTAGCTCTTTTTGTTTTTGCTGTAGTATTAAAATTAGTATATGACTATATTTTGTTAGGTTGGTATCGGGTTTCAGTTGATTTCTATGCTCAGGGTAAGAGTAGCGTATCCCGACTATTTTCGAAGATATCTACTCTCTGTAACTATTTTTTTGCAAATCTATTTATTTTTATTATTCTGCTATTTATTTTCTTTGTTTCGTTTCTCTTCTTTTTGATTGTTTACACACTACTAACAAAGCTGATAGGGGTCTCCCCCACAGCTCAGCCTTTTTATGGCATGTTTAGAGTTTTCTTACTACTCCCGGCCTTAATTCCTACTGTTTATTTTGCTATTAGATTTTTACTGTACCCCTATTTTATAGCGTACAAAAACAGTGGCATTTTTGAATCATTTTCTCAAGGATATCGTATCTCAGCAGGACATGTCATACGACTCATAGTTGTATTAATTATACTGTCTTTTATTGGCAATATTCTAAGGATGTTTCTTTTTAGAATCTTAGGCTTTTATGCATTGCCCGTTGTCATATCCTTTTTTCTACTGGTCAAGATATGGGAAATATTTGCCATTGGATATTTCTATGGTAAACTTACCTCTCAAGAGCTGTAAAATAATATAAAATGTGAAAGGAGCAGATATGGAAAGAGTTTCTGTAATTGAGGCAGTAACCTTTGGATTTAATCAGCTTGTAAAAAAGCCACTTTTCTTTATTGGTACTTTTTTGATGAGTATTTTGATGGCTTTAGTCGTGACTATCATTGGGCTTATTGCGGCTATTCCATTTGGAATTGTCTTTTTTCAAGTTGCTGCAAGGTTTAAGGACCAGCTTTTTGAACTGCTAAAATCCCACTTTAGTCCTCCAGTTTTTTTGAAACAGTTTTTAGCCGGAATGGTAAAAGTTCAGGCATCAGAAGGGGCATATGCGGCCTTTATGGCAAAAGTAGAGGTGGTTAAAGACATTATTATCGATTTTTTACGAGGAGTGTTGAAATTATATTGGCAGAATCCTTTTTCAACCTTACTCTTAGGGCTATTGGTTACCGTTATATTTCTTGCCTTAACCTCTGGTCAGCAGTTTATGTATCTTGGATGGGCAAGAGTGTCTTTGAGTGTATACGATAAGGGTAGAAGCAGCCTTTCTGATCTATTTTCAAAAGTAGCAACGCTTTTGAAAGGCATTTTGGCAGGATTTATCTACTTGGCCGCCATTTTCTTACCTTGGAAGATATCTCTTATTCTCTTTATTATATGGCCTAATCTTTATTTTCTATTTACTTTACTTATTATTTCACTATTTCTTAGTATTTATTTTGCGTTAAAATTTCTATTTTATGCATTCTTTATCGTTGACCAAGATGCAGGGGTATTTGAATCGTTGAAAAAAAGTTTTCAATTAAAAGGTGCACCGACCAAACTTATATTGCTGTGGCTTTTATATTTTGCTGCATACCTTTGTTTTGGGTTAATCACGGGCCTTATATTCCCTCGAGTGGTTATCTCAATTTTATCACCAATATTTAGTTTTATTACCTTTGTTATCGGTGTGCTTGCTATAGCATTTGTTTATCGTAGGCTAAGTGTCGAGCAATAATAGTAAAGGCCAGCCCGTTTTAAGGCTGGCCCCTTCAAAAATCTTAAAATAGTTCCAATAAGTAGTTTCATCTGTTTCTATCGTATGATAAAATTTGTTGTAGTATTCTTTGCTGCATAAAGCATTTCATTGCGTTTAATGTGAAGGCTGAAAACAATTCTAGTAAAAATAGTAGAAAGGAACAGATGAAAAAAGCCGGTATAATATTTTTACTTTTTATTATTAATACCTCTTCATTTTCTATGGTAGGGCATAAAACTTGGGTGTTTGATAATAATATCAGTGTTGTTGAGCATTCTTCTGGAAAAACTAAAATAATCCATAATTTAGATCTTGTTACCAAAATAGATTATAGGGAGAAAGTATCAAATCAGCTTATGCGGTTGTGTTTTCAGAAACATGTAGCTATACAGGAAGTAAAGAATCTCATTGCAAAAGGAGCAGATGTAAATTTTACAAATAATAGTGGGTCAACTCCTTTATTAAGGCTCTGTTTTGCAGGGGCAAATAAAGAGCTCATAGAGTTCTTAATTAAAAAGGGTGCCGATGTAAATGCTACAGATAATTTGGGGGATACTCCTTTGACATGGGGGTGTAGAAATAATAGCAAAGATGTGGCAGAGTTGCTGATTAACAAGGGCGCAGATGTAAATGTTAAAGATATGCTTGGACATACACCCTTGTATTTGGCATGTCTAAATAATAATAGAGGTTTGGCACGTTTATTGATTGAGAAAGGAGCGGATGCAAATGCTCAAGATAATCTTGGTGGGACTCCTTTGATGCAGTGTGTACGTTGGCAAAAAAATACAGTTTTGGCAGAGCTATTAATTACCAAAGGTGCAGATGTAAATGCTAAAAATAGCTGGGGGGAGACTCCTTTGGCATTAGCGTGCGAAAAAAATAACAAAAAATTAATAGAACTTCTTCTTGGGCACCAAGATAAAAAGAAGTCTAAGGTAGGCTCTAAATTATCTGAAAAAGAAGCATGCAGTATATGCTTAGATGAATTTAAAGATGAAAAAAAAGTATCCAAAACTTCGTGTAACCATTTCTACTGCTCAGATTGTATAGACGATTGGATAAAGAACAATAATAGCTGCCCGCTTTGTAGGGAAACAGTCGAGAAAAAGGGGTTGATAACAAAAACATTTTTGGAATTAAAAAAATAACCTATCAGTGGGAGAATCACATGGAATTTGTGATTAAAAAAATAAAAAAGAAAACGTTATGTCTATTTGGTTTGGGATGTTTACTGTACGGGTGTTTTACATATTCGATGAGTGATAAAGACAAAGCATTACGCAAGGAGCTTTCTCCTATATCCACAGGTGAGTATGTAGATTTAAACGCTATAGAAAATCTTATGAAAAAAGGGGCAAAGATAGATATAAATGCTCCCATAGGTTGGAGGAATGAGACCCTTTTGATATATGCGTGTTGGTTTGATAATAAGGACGTGGCAGAATTTCTCATTAAAAAGGGGGCAGAGGTAAATGTTAAAACTACCCTGGGAGATAGTCCCTTGCGTTGGGCATGTAAGAACAAGAACAAGGCGTTGGCAGAATCGTTAATTAAAGCAGGGGCAGATGTAAATGCTGACAATGGCTGGGGAGAGACTCCTTTGATATTAGCTTGTGAGGAAGATAGGAGGGAGGAGATAGAACTTCTTCTTGAGCTGGGGGCAGATATAAATGCCCCTGGTTTTGATGAGCAAAATCCACCTTTGAGGGTTGCGTGTTCGCATAATAATAAAGACCTCGCAAAATTCTTGATTAAAAAAGGGGCGGATATAGAGTCTAAGAATTGTATTGGAGATACCGTTTTTACAAAAGTTTGTGTCGATAACAATAAAGAAATGGTAAGGCTGCTAATTGAAAAGGGAGCGGATATACATGCTAAAAATAAATATGGACAAACGCCTTTGATCAAGCTGATTAAGGCCGGTAAGAATAATAGTATAGAATTAGTAAAGCTACTCATCAGAAAAGGAGCAGAGGTAAATACTGAAGATACATATGGGAATACACCCTTGATGATAGCGCGCGAAAAAAATAACAAAGAATTAATAGAGCTTCTTAAGCAACAGAAAGAGCAGCAAAAAGAGAAGCAAAAAAGTAAAAAGTATCTGAGCAAAGAATTATCCAATAAGCTTCTTCAGGCATGCAGTCAGGTTCGTGTAGTATATGGACAGGAGGTAAGGAGCCTGATTGAAGAGGGAGCAGATGTAGAAGCCAAGGATGATTGTGGAAATACACCTTTGATTAAGGCATCTTTGCTTGATAATGAGTTCTTAGCAAAGGTTCTAATTGAAGAAGGAGCAAATGTAAATGCGAAAGGTAAAGATGGAAATACGCCTCTTATGGTGGCATGCAAGTGGCATAAGAAAGCGTTGGCAGAGTTGTTAATAGATGCGGGTGCAGTTATAAATATTAAAGACGAAAATGGGAAGACTGCTTTACTATGGGCTTGCTGGAGGAAAAGTAACAATTGGAGAAAGTCTCCTTGGGCACCGGTTCGTGAGGATGAAGGTAAAGTGGTGGCAGAATTGCTGATAGAAGAAGGAGCAGATGTAAATGTTAAGGATAGTAGAGGATATACGCCTTTGTTCTGGGCATGTGAGAATAATAATAAAGCTCTGGCAAAGTTGCTCATAGAAGAGGGAGCAGAGGTAAATGCTAAAGATAAAGATGGAGATACGCCTTTGATAAGGGCATTTGAGTATGATAGGCAAGCTTTGGCAGAATGGTTAATTAAAAAAGGGGCAGATGTAAATGTTAGAGGATCGAGGGGATATACCCCTTTACTATGGGCATGTGAGAATAATAATGAAGATCTGGCAAAGTTGCTCATAGAAGAGGGAGCAGATATAGATGTTAAAAATGAGTGGGAACAGACTCCTTTATCATCAGCATTTGATAATAATAATAAAGCGTTGGTGAGGTTGCTCATAGAAGAGGGCGCAGATATAGATGTTAAAAATGAGTGGGAACAGACTCTTTTATCTTTAGCATTTAAGAATGGTAATGAAGATCTGGCAACGTTGCTGATTAAAAAAGGAGCGGATGTAAATGTTCCAGATAAGTGGGGATATACTCCTTTAATGAGGGCCTCGGAAGCTTTGCTATATTTATTCGAGTTGCTGATTAAGAAAGGAGCGGATGTAAAGGCTAAAAATAAATATGGAGAGACAGCTCTGCTGTTTGTGTGTGAAAAGAATAGCTTTCGAGTAAAGTCACGGGTAGAGTTGCTCATCAGAAAAGGAGCAGATGTAAATGCTAAAGATAAGAAAGGAAATACGCCCTTGATACATGCATTTAAGAATGGTAATGAAGATCTGGCAAAGTTGCTGATTAACAAAGGAGCAGATGTAAATACCAAAAACTGTAACGGCGATACACCTTTGCTATGGGCGTCTGAGAATAACAACAAAAAATTAATGGAGCTTCTTCTTGAGCATCAAGATAAAAAGAAGCCTAAGGTAGGCTCTAAACTGGTTGAAAAAGAAGCATGCAGTATATGCTTAGATGAATTTAAAGATGAAAAAAAAGTATCCAAAACTCCGTGTAACCATTTCTACTGCTCAGATTGTATAGAAAGTTGGATAAAGAACAATAGTCGCTGCCCACTTTGTAGGGGAACAATCAAGAAAAAGAGCTTAATAACAAAAACATTTTTGGAATTAAAAAAATAACCTATCAGTTGGAGAATTATATGGAATTTGCGATTAAAAAAACAAAAAAGAAGCTGTTATGTCTGGTTGGTTTGGGATGTTTACTGTACGGGTGTTTTACATATGCAATGGATCATAAAAACAATGAATTATCAAAGTTGTTGGTGCAGGTATGTGAAAAAAAATATATAGATATATCGGTAGTGGAGGTTCTTGTTAAAGCAGGTGCAGACGTAAATATCAAAGATAGCAATGGAGATCCTCTTTTGTGTCGCGCATGTCAATGGAAGAATAAAGCTTTCGCAGAATGGTTAATTAAAAATGGAGCCGATGTAAATGCCAAGGCCAAAGATGGGGATACTCCTTTGATAAAGCTCTGTAAGGCAGAGTATGTAGATCTGAAAATGGTAACGTCTGTAATTGACGCTGGTGCGAATATAGAAGCAAAAGATAGTGATGGTTGGACTCCTTTAATCTGGGCAGCTTTGCATAATGAAGAAGCTTTAACCAAATTGCTGATTGCAAAAGGTGCAGATGTAAATGTTAAGGATAAGGACGGAGACCCTCTTTTAGTGTTGGCATGTGATAGGAGCAGTACGTATACAGAGATGATAGAGTTGCTGGTTAAAGGAGGGGCAAACGTAAATGCTACAGTTGGGTGCAAAAAGATTCCTTTATTGTGTGGATGGTTCCGTAATAATGGGCGAGATATTCGAAAGTTGCTAGTTAAAAATGGAGCAGATGTAAATGCTAAAAATCAGGAGGGTATTAGTCCTTTTCTGCGTGAATGTGAGGGTAACGGTAGTAAGGAGAGTAAAGAGTTAGTAGAGTTGATGATAAACAGGGGAGCAGATGTAAAGGCTACGGATAATAATGGAAATACTCCTCTTCTTTACGCTTGTCGGGGGAGGAATAAAGAGCTAATAGAGTTGCTAATAGAAAAAGGGGCAGATGTAAATGCTAAAGGAAAGGATGGGTTTACTCCCCTCTTATGGGCCTGTTTTCGGTATGATAATGAAGAGGTGATAAAGTTACTGATTGAAAAGGGAGCAGATGTAAATTATAGCTCTGGCATGGTGAATACTCCTTTGGGTTTGGCCTCTAATAGAAATGATGAAGTTCTAGTAGAATTATTGATTAAAAAGGGAGCAGATGCTAAAAAGGGGGGTTTATCTTTAATAGAGGCATGTTCTCAGAAGAATAAAGCTTTGATGGAGTTGTTAATAAGAGGAGGGGCCGATGTGAATGCTAGAGATAATAACGGATATAGCCCTTTACTAAGAATATGTAAAGATGGTTGGCATGAAGTAATAAAATTAGCGGTTAACAGAGATATTGTGCTTACGCTCAGCGAAAAAAATAGTGATAACTATATCGCTTCAATAGAGCAAGAACATCTCGAATTAGCAGCATTATTGATTAACAATGGAGCTGATGTAAATGTTCAGGACAATGAGGGGCTGACTCCTTTGTATTACGCGTGTAGAAAGAATGATGTTGATTTGGTAAAGTTACTTCTTGAAAACAAAGCAGACACTAAGGTAAAAATTTTAGGAGAGACCCCTCTCGTGTTTGTTTGTCAAGAGGGATACAAAGAGTTGTTTGTATTGTTAGTCAGAAAGGGGCTAAATGTAAATGCTAGGGGTAATAATGGATATACTCCTTTGGATTTCGTTAAAAGAAGTTATTGTTATTGTGAGTCGAAAAAATTTTTTGTTAACTTGCTTATGTCTTATGGAGCAGATATTTCTCTGCTAGCCAATGATAGTGATTACAGGCGGGAGTATGATAGGCATCAAAAATTACATCTTAGTATAAAAAATCTTCAAAAAAAAATAGAAGGTCATAAAGATTCTGTATTGCAAATTGAACACAAAGAATTTGACAATATTGATACGCTAATGTTAGATGATCTAACTCCCATCTTTGCAAAACAATCTGCACTTGCAAAGCTTGTGAAATATCAGGACGATTATCCCAAAAAGGTGGCACGAGAAAAGCTCTTACTCTATTGTAAAAAGATACTTTTTAATCATAGGGTTTTTAGGGATAATAATTTTGCCCATTTATTGAAAATTGCAGGAAAAATGAACGCAAAAGATAAACTAGGCAGATCGATTGGTGAGGCTGCTGATTTGTTAGGAATTAAGAAGCTAAGTAATAACAAAAATAGAGTAAGTGAGGTAATAACAAAGGAGATGAAAAACAAAAAAACTTTTGATCAATGTATAATGTCTTAAAAAAGAGATTTATGCTTTTCTTGATCCTTTGCAACAAAGCAAAAAATTAAGCTTCAATGCCAATGATAGTAATGGCTACTATGGATAACAATGCTTTACTTCAAAAGTTTAGCACATGCAGTATGGTATTGTCATCAAAGAAAGAAGTATAAAAGATGATTTCAGATTGATTTGGCTGTATGGTAGGATAGGGTGAGGAAAAGTAGCAATAAGAATATTAATATTTAGCAGGTTTACAAACCTGAAAGTTGAGTTGAGCTGAGGAAAATATTTTTGATGGAAGCAACCCTTTGCAGGAAAATGTAGGGAGTATGATTCTATGAAACTGGTCGTTAGAAAAATAAAAAAGAAGCTATTATATATTTGTGTTATGGGGTATTTGTTGAACGGTTGTTTTTTATATTCGATGAATCATAACAATACAGCGTTATCAAATCAGCTCATGTGGGCCTTTAAAGAGAAAGAAGTAGACATACAAGAAATAAAAAAATTAATTAAAGAAGGGGCCGATATTAATGCTCAAGATAGCTGTGGTGAAACGCCTTTGATAAAGGCATGTAATGATAATATTCACGTTTTGGCAAAGTTACTCATAGAAGAGGGGGCAGATGTGAACTATAGGGATAAAAATTGCAATACTCCCCTGCTATGGGCATGTTGTTGTAGAAACAAAATTGAGATAGTAAAGCTTTTACTTGAAAAAGGAGCCGATGTAAATGCAAGCGATAATTATGGAAATACTCCCTTGCTATGGGCTTGTTATAGAGGTGACCAAGCTTTGGTGGAGTTGCTGGTTAAAGAAGGAGCAGATGTAAGAGCCAAAGATAGTAGTGGAAATACACCTTTGATCATAGCACGTAAAAAAAAGCATAGAGGATTAATAACGTTTTTTCTTGAGAGATGGAAAGTTGACAGGGAGTTTGAACTATCTAAAATGGAAAAATGTTCTATATGCTTAAATAAATTTGAAGATGGAAAAAAAGTATCCGTAACCCTGTGTAGTCATTTTTACTGCTCAGATTGCCTAGACAGTTGGATAAAGGAAAGCAATAGTTGCCCCCTTTGTAGAACAATAATCGAAAAAAAGAGCATAACAACAAAAGCATCCTTGAAATAAAAAAACGGAGCTTAGAGAAGCAGCACGAAGGATGTCACAGTTTCATAAAGCTCATTATACGTGCGGCAATCTCATAAGGTAAAGGCTTTTTGTCGGTTTTAGGTCCATGTTCTAAGTATTGTAGATCATTAAAAGATTCTGCCGCATGTATTAAAGATTTAAACTTTTGCTTATTTTTGCTCTTCTTTGCTGAACTAAGCACGTTTATAAAATTATTTGATACGTGATTTTTTTCATTATTTTCTGGAAGGTAATATGCTTTTAGAGTATTACCAAAACCAGTTATTTCAATTACTTTAGATATGGATTTGTCTTTTTGTCTATTGCGGCTGTCAGATAGCGCTACTGCTAAAACCGATCTGCCAAACGTATCTTTTGCGTGCTCTTTTATTGCAAATTCTCTTACTGATTTAAACTGACTGTCACTAAAAAATCTATAATTAAAAGCGATCTCTTTGTAATAGGATAATAGTATTTTTTTAGTTACTGTATCGGGAAAAAAGGTATGGTATTTCAGGAGATATACTAATGCAGATTGTTTTGCAAAGGCCGGAGTTAAAGGATCTGACATAAGCTGCTTAATCGTACGCATAGTTTCTGACGCTGGTTCTACATAATCTTTCTTGATATTATCCATTTTCTGTTTAAGTTTTTTGATCTGATTGTTTAGTTGAGAATATCTTTTATATTCATTTTCAAATATGTTATTAACGTTAGGCGATTTATGTACATTAACTATGTCAGCACCATATTTTATTAAAATTTCTGCCAATTCGATTCTTTCCCAGTTACAAGCAATATCGAAAGGAGTCTGCCCATACTTATCGGTGGCTTCGATATTAGCACCTTTTTCGAGCAATAGTTCTACAATTTCTTTGTTATTCTTATAACATGCATATATCAGCGGAGTCCTCCCACAATTATCGGTGGCTTCGATATTAGCACCTTTTTCGAGCAATAGTGTTACCCCCTCTTTATTATTATTCCTACAACATGCATATATCAAAGGAGTCAAGCCATGCGTATCGGCGGCTTCGATATTAGCACCGTTTTTGAGTAATAGTTCTATGATCTCTTTATTGTTGTTATAACAGGCATAAAACAAGGGAGTATGGTTATGATTACCTTTGGCTTCGATATTAGCACCATTTTTGAGTAAGAGTTCTACAATTTCTTTATTGTTCTTACAGCATGCAATCATCAAGGGAGATCGCCCATACTCATCGGTGGCTTCAATATTAGCACCGAGCCTAAGGAGCCAGGTGACATGAAATTTTTTGCTATTTTCGCATGCTACAAGCAATCTATTATCTTTGGCTTCTCTAATAGTATCAGCAAACAGATTAACATAGTTCATGGGATGCACGAAGCCAACCTTACATACGCAAAATACAAGAAACCCAAATAAAATACTCTTTTTTATTTTTTCCATCTTAGACCCCATTTGAATTATTAGTTTATATTTGTATATTATAGTCAGTTTTTTTTAATTTATCAAGGGGTTTCTGACTCTATTTGACAGATCTTGTGGTGAAAAGAAACGTTATATAAGCTCTAGAATGCATAAAAAGAGAGTCTAGACCTTCTCCTTTAACTTAGTGGCCGTTTCGTCTATCTTTTTTTGTATGTCTTTTGAGGCTGTTTTTAACTCTTTTTTTATAATCAGAGCTTTTTCAGCTTTTTTCTCTGGTTTTTTTGTTCTAAACATTTTAATAACTGTTTTTTTAACCGTTTTATATGCGGATGTTATCTGCTTTCTTATATAACGATATGAATCATTAAGTATATTCTGTATTGATTTTCGTTCTTCTTGAGGTATCCTTTTTAATGCTTTCTTTTTGCCTTTTAAGGCCATTTTTACATCTTTTTGCAATCCCTTAACCTCTTTTTGCATCCCCTTAGCTGACTTAATAAGTTTTTTCTTGCTTACTTTTTCTTCGGTGGCAATAGTTTTCATTTCTTTTTTTATCGTTGCTTCCAGCTTGCCTACTCGTTCTTTTAGTTCTTCGGCACGTTCAGCAATTTTTTGTTTAACTTCTGTTTTAGTTATATCTTTTTTTTGTTGGCAGATTGCTGGTGGAAACAGTAGTAATAAAAAGGTTAGAAGTCCCCTGTGAACTATTTTTTTCATTATATCCCCCCTGGATAGTGAATAAAATTTTCATCTACTGTAATACTACTGAATTTATATACGCTGGAGCAATAGTTTTGTAGTTATAGCCTTCTTTTGAATTTTTTCTCTATGTCCTCCAAAGCAAGCAACCATCCGGTTGGCCTACCGTGGGGACAGGTCAATCTATTGTCTATTTTTTCCAGATCATGAAGCAGTTGATTCATCTGCTCTAATGTAAGAGAGTCTCCTGCTTTGATTGCTGCTTTGCATGCCATTTGGGCATGTATTTTTTCATTTATTTTTTTAAAAAATTGGTCTGGATCAAGCTGTTGATATTCCTTTATCCATGAACAAACTTCTTGTACTAATTCTTGTATATTTACTTCTTTTAGGTGAATAGGTGTTGATTTGACAATAAGTTGATTTTGTCCAAACGGTTCAATGGCAATACTATTTTTTCTGAATATATCTAAATTGTCTTCCAATAGGTGCATTTCTTCTTCGGTAATTGAAAAAATCTGTGGAAATAATAATTTTATGGTTGCAACCTCTTCAAATCGTTTAGAAAATAGTTCATACAATATTCTTTCATGGGCGGCATGTTGATCTATAAAAAATATGCCATTGCTTTTTTCAATAAGAATGTATGTTTTTTTGAAATGGCCGATAATGGCATATTTTTCATGCGTGGTTTCTGGCGCCATAGTTGCCTGTGTTTCTATTTTGGCAGATGAAGTTTCTGGTGTACTGTGAGTTGTTTGAGCTGGGATATGGCTCTGCAGAGTAGTCTGAATTGCCGCACTAGGCATCGGGGGACTTTCTTTCTCTTGGTGTATTAAAGGGTCTGGGTTCTTTCTCAAAAAAGAATCAAAATTAAATGGTCTAAATGATTTTTGAGGTGATGATATTGGCCTGCTGTATTGAGGTCCACTATCTGGCTTGATTGTTACTTCTTTGTTAAGTTGTGCTGATAAGTTATCTTCAAGTGCCCTTTTTACACTAGATTGAAGTAGTGTACCTATGATGCGGGGATGCAAAAATTTTACTTCTTCTTTTCGTGGATGGATATTTATATCAACTGCGTTAGGATCTACCTGTACAAATATACAGGCACAAGGATATTTAGAGGGAGGCAAGACATTCGTATAGCCATTCAAAAGAGATTTGCTTAATTGATTATTTCGTATCCACCGGTTATTAACAAAAAAGAATATATTGCTTCTATCGTATCGAAAGTAGTGATGATTTGACACTGCTCCATTTATTTTTATACCTGCCTCCTGTTTTTCTCTTTCTATAGGAAGCATATTTTCTGCAAACTTGTGACCCCAGATTTGTGAGCACCTTGCCATTATATCTGTAGTTGGAGGGCAGTTGAGTGTCTGTCTGCTGTCTATATATAGTTTAAAATGTATATCCAAATAATCCAGGCAAAATGAATGAAAAAGTTGTGTGATATGCCTATTCTCGGTTTCTTTTTTTTTAAGAAATTTTTGTCTCGCAGGAACGTTATAAAACAGCTGCGTTGCTTTGATATCGGTTCCTGTTGTAAATGGGATATCTGACTCGGACAGTATGTTGCCGTTTTCCACTTCTAGCTGGATTCCATGTTTCGATGCTTGATCTTTAGTCAAGAGCGTAACTTTACTTACTGCAGATATGCTGGCCAGGGCCTCTCCGCGAAATCCAAAGGTCTGGATTTTGTTTAAATCATCCAATCTACATATTTTGCTTGTTGCGTGCTTTTTAAAGCTCATTTTTGCATCCTGCCGGGACATCCCACATCCATTGTCAACGATTCGAATAAGCTCTTTTCCGCCATTTTGGATATACACTGATATACAGTTTGCTTGGGCGTCTATAGAGTTTTCTACTAATTCTTTTACAATATTTGCAGGCCGGTCTACAACCTGTCCAGCGGCAATTTTGAGGATCTCATCTTTTTCTAAAAGTTTAATTTTTTGCATTACGAGCCTATTTTCATCATATCTGCTAATAGTTTTTACGAAAATATTGTTACATCTATTTTATTATGCTACCAATGCTTTTGGCATATGTCATTGAAATTTTGAATATCTATTTGATAATTGCGGTTTTTTGTAATAAATTGATAGGTAGATGGGTATAAGTCTTATAGTCTTTAGAGGAATATATATGCAGTTAGCAAAAATTTCTATCTTGATGATAGGCATTGCAGTGCTTGTTTTTTACTTCTTTACCGCAAAAAGATGCAGCTTCAAATGTGATTGCTGTACATGCAAGCATCAGATTGAAAGAATTGGCTGAAAAATTCAGTACATCCATGTGCGATAGTGGTCAATCATGACTCTAGATCGTGTATTAGTTGCTTGTTGGTCCCAACCCTTGTGAGCAACAAGGGTTTTATGTTAAAATAGAGTAAAAGAGTTGGTTTTTAGTATTTGAAGAATAAAATTTGAAGAATAAAAAGGAGGTATCTCATGGAAAAGAAAGAAAAACATTTATGGTCTCAAGAGGTTAAAACCAAATGGCATCCACCAGAGGGTTTTTTTGAGCAGTCAGCCCAAGATGTAGCCGAAGGTCTAAAAAATGCCTCAGATTCCCTGGCTCAGGCGATGGATAGACTCAATTTTTATATTAACAGGGCCGGTGATAATCTAAGTCCAGAGCGTAAGGCTACGCTTGAAAAAGCAAAGAAGATTTTAGATAGCCTCTATGCTCAGGCCTAAAAGAATTATTTTTTATGTAACGTTCCTTTTATAGTATAAAGAAACTGAGCAGTTTTCTTTTGAATAGAAGCAAGTTTGACACGCTTTACATCTGGTAAATTTTGGATGTGTTGTACTATCCAGTTAGCGATTTTTTCATTTGGACTTTGCATTGAAAGATCAAGATCTGTTTTTTTAATAGAAATAGTCTTGATCTTTGTTTTTTGGGGTAATAATTTGAAAATTTGAGTGAGCAATTGGGGTTTTTGTTTTGGTTTTTTTCTTAGTTTATGCAATTTTGTAAACTGTTTATTGAGCATTTTTTTTTGATTAGTGAGCGTACGTTTTTCTTTTACCGTTTTATCGAGAGATTTTGTTTCTATACTTCTTTGGCATATTTCTCTATGAGAGGCTTTTATTTTTAGCCATTGTCTTATTGTTATGAAGGTAAGCGAAAAAACAAGCATGAATAGAAGAACTATAGATATTTTGAGCCAGGTTGCAGTCTCTTGGTATACTGTATTCGGACTCCTTTTTACAAAATTGATATCATTCATAATTTTTTCCTAGTAAAAATAATCCTATATGAGTGGATAACGCTGGAATCTCTTTTTTGAGATCTATAGAGAGATCTGGCCCAGGAGTTATTTTTTTTTCTGCCTCCGATAGCAATAGAGGTAGAACTTCATAATTTTTTGAAAGATCGATTGCAAGTTTGGTTTGGCTAAAAAGCTCACCCTTGAGATGTTTGTACAGTTGTATATGTGCAACCTTTGGAGTTGTTATAGCCGATAGTTTTGTTCCAGATTTTATTGCCAAAAGATTACATTGAAATAGAAGCTCTCGTTTTATACCGCAAACATAAAAATCAAAACCATTTTGTAATGAGGGCCCAATATAGGTATGTTTCCATTGCATGTTTTTAATATTGTCAATTTTAAGCATATCTTTTGAGGGTGAGGCCGTTGCGACAGTGATACTTTTTTCCCTAATATGAGGGCCAACAAGTGAAACTGCCATAGTTGCATTTTTGAGATTATGGGTATTGAGAAAGGTCTTAATGATATGTGCAATTTTAGTGAAATTAAACAAAATTGAGTTTTCAAATTCGAGATTTTTTAGATCTATTTTTTGATATGCCTGAATTTCTATTTGTTTTGTAATTTGCATCAAACTTAAGCTCATGTATCCAGGAGATAAGGTTACCGTAATCAGTTTTGGCTTTTTATATAATGGCCACATTATTTTATTCTTCCACTCACAAACCTATCTTTTCCTTCCATATCTTTTTCGACTTTTATATCCTGAAAGCCTGCTGTTGCGAAAATTTTTGCAACCTCTTTTCCTTGGTTATGTCCTATTTCTATTATAAGTTGGGGGATTTTGTGTTGCTTCATCTGTGTATTTTTTTTTATAAAGGGTGCTGATTGTGTAACAATAGCTGCTATTATTGCCAGGCCCTTATTGTCTGCTACGAGTGCTTTTTTATCTTCCCATTTAGTAACTGATTCATCAAGTGCCTCCCATTCTTCCTGGGCAATATAAGGGGGGTTAGAGACTATTAAGTCAAAGGTTAGATTTTTTTCTATGCTCTCATAGAGATCAGATTTTAAAAATGTAACATTTTTTATATTATTATGATCAGCATTTTTTTCTGCTAATTGTAAGGCTCGCTCTTCAAGATCAGTAGCCAAAATAGTGCTTTTGGGCAATGCTTTGGCTATTGTAAGCGCTATACAGCCAGTTCCTGTTCCTATATCTAAGATTGAGAGCTTTTTATCATCTAACTTGTGTAACATATCAAGAATGTTGTAGCACATCTCCTCGGTTTCTGGTCGTGGTATTAAAATAGGTGCTTCTACCAAAATTTCGATATCATCAAAAGGAACTGAGCCAAGAAGATATTGAAGCGGCATTTTTTCCTCAACCTGTTGTTTTATCCACGTATCGAGTGTTACAAGCTGCTTAGTTGTAAAGTTTATAATTTCATTCGTTATGAGCTTAGACTTTTTTTTCTTGGTTAAGGCCTCGAGCATCCACCATGCATACTGATTGCATAAGATTGGGTCTCGGTACCTTTTTTTTAATTGTGTTTCTATTTCTTTGGAGAGCTTTACTACATCTTTTTTTTCCATTTTTTTCTTTCAGTATTATAGGTGTCAACTTTGGTTCAATATGATCTATGGGTAACTTGCTTGGTGTTTTTTTAATTGGGAGTAGTCCTACGTTTACTTTAAACTCATGGAGTTGTTTTTTTGCAACTGCAGGATCAAATCTATCTCTCCAATTGTCTAATTTTGAGAATCTAATTCCTACATATTCTATGCCATGTTTTTTGGCTTCTCTTTCAACATCTTGCACATTTTTTAATTTATCATCAACAAAAATTATTTTTTTGGGTTTATAGCCTATTTTATCAAATAATAGAAAAAGCATTTTACCTTTATTGTTACTCCCGGTAAAGATAACCGCTTTATACAATTTTCCTACATAGGCATCAACTAAATCAAGGCTTTTATCATAAACAGTGCTTTTTGAAAAGTCTATTCCCAACTGTGCAAGTTGTTGTATAGTTCGTTTCATTATCGGGATGGAACGACTTGTGAGCCCCATGACATAGGCCCCCTTTTTTTGTAGATTTTCTACGATTTGCGGTGAGTTAGCCACTGGGAGCATATTAATTACATTATGGATGGTAAAAAAAATATAAAGGATATCATCCAAAGCCACTTGGAAACTGAGTCCTTTTTCTTGTAGTTTCTTAATATTGTAGTTTACCCAGATACTGCTTCCAGCATAGTTAGGAGTTCTTGCTAAGGTTTCGTCAATATCAAATAGAACAATTGAGTCTTTATCAACAAATTGATTTACGTCGCTTAGCCTATCGCTTTCTATGATTTTTGTTTGTAATTGTGTTATAACACAGAATAAAACAATATATTTTAGTTGTCTCATACCTTCTCCTTTTTTTTAATACTGCACATTTTTATATGGCTACGTCAACCAAAACGATTGTTTTATGTTATTACTCTTCTGATAGTTTTATTTTTATATCGGCAAATCGACTCGCTTCTTTCATTTTTTTGCCACGTCTTTCTACAGTGCCCATTATCATAGGCTTCCACGCTATTACCTTTACCCATGCTTCAGTATCTAACGTTTTTGTCAACTTCCACTTTTTTGTACCCCATAGGATAAGCTTTTTATCAAAAGTGCCGGCTGCTAAGTTTTCTCCATCAGAGCTAAATGCTATTGATGTTATTCTAGAGTTGCGTTCGATCTTGGTATCTAAAATTGCCTTTTTATTCCACTTATTTGTATCCCATATTGCAATTTTTTGACGGTTAAGGTCTGTTGCAAGTAGTTTTCCATCAGGGCTAAATGCGACTGAAGAGGTTGTTTTGGTCGCGACGTTTTGTTTTATTTTCCAATTTTTGGTTCCCCATACAATTTGTTTGTCGTATGAGCCGGCTGCAAGTAGCTCTCCATCAGGACTAAATGCCATTGTTCGCACATCAAGTAGACCAGCTTCTAACGTTTTTTTCTTATTCCAATTATCGGTATCCCATAGGATAATTTTATTATAACTACAGGTTGCAAGTAGTTTCCCATTGGGGCTAAATGTGATTGCTGCTGGCCAGGTGGATGCAGATCCAAGATATAACAATTTTTTCTGCTTAAATTCATTGGTATCCCATATAATAACTGTGTCATTTTCGTTGACGGCTGCAAGAAGTTTTCCATTTGGGCTACATGCAACTGATCTTATCGGGCTCACAGTATTTATAACTTTTTTTTGGTTCCAATTGTCCGTATCCCAGATTATAAGTTTGTCTCCAGCTCCCTCTGCAAGTAACTTGCCATCAGAACTAAATGCTATTGAAGTTGGTCCAGTTGTATCGATAACTTTTTTTTGGTCCCAATTTTTCTGTGTATCCCAGATTATAAGTTGCTTACTCGTAGCTATAGCCAGTTGGTTGCCGTACATTGAGTGAGATAGAAATAAGATCGTTAAAAATACACTTATGATCAGATTTCGATTTTTCATTTTTTCCTCCATTCAAAATAGTTTGCTCTATTTTATAATTATTGCTTAATTGTCTTTCTCTATTTTCTTAAATATACAATAAAAGCAAGCCAGAAGTCAATAGATTTTCGGGTAGGTTTTTTGCGGTTTAACAGCTTTTATCTTCTTTCCAAAACTATCGACAAAGCTTAGAATAATCCCGTGTGTGTCGTATGCAAGTGGAGTATTGTTTAATCTTTTTAGGGCAAGTAAGGTATTTATGATAGCTCTATTTCCCCTCCTGAGTCGATTTTGCTTTGCTAATTTTAAAGTGGCTAATATGAAGTTTTGTTTAGGGTCATATTGGTTTGTATCGAGTTTTTCTTTTGTTGTTTCGCTTCTTAGTAATTGTATGTAAAAGGCCGGATAATGGTAAAGCGAAGGGTTTTGGCTAAAAATCGTAGGGATGCTTGCGTGATAGACGCACAAGGCTTTATGGAGAGAGTGGTTGTTTATATCTTGGCTTTTACTATTACGATGCACTAAAAAATTAAATAGTTTTTTGTTATTAAAAAAGCTTTTATTAAACGGTATCTGGTTAAAATAGGATAAGAACACCCGTGATAACAATAATTGTGGATATTTCTCTTGAAAAGCAATCAAAGCGGGTAGTTGTTCCTGTTTGTCTTTACTTGGAGTACAAGGGTCAAGCATTAAGTTGTTGAGACTGCTCATAGTTTGTGTCGTTATTGCAGGATTATGATGTAATTGCATAACCAGTTGGTTAAATTTTTTTCGATTTGTTTTAGCCTTTTCAAAGAGAGGTGTTACATATGAATTTATATTTGATATGTATTCTTCAGCTGTTTGCTCCTCATGGTCTTTTATATCAATGTTGGCGCCATTGCTTAGTAATAACTGTATACTCTCTTTGTAGTTATTATTACCATTGCGGGCATGTGTAACTGCTGTGTGTAGAGGGGTCAATCCATAACTAGTTTGTGCATTTACATCAGCTCCATGGCTCAACAAAAGTTGAATCATTAATGGGTTTCCAGACATAGCAGCTAAGTGTAGGGATGTATTTCCATCAGAGTCTACCGCCTCTTTGTTCCCGCCATTTTTTAGCATGTAATCAACCAGTAATAATTTTTCATTTGCTACAGCAAGACAAATGAGAGGCATAGCCTCTACAAAACTAGAGACGTTGATGCGGTACTTTGCTTTTTCGACTAGATCCTTAAAAATAGCCAATTCAATACGTTCTTCCACCTGTTTATTCTGGAAGGTATAGTCTCTGCTGGCAATTTCACAAAGAAGATTCAATTCTTGAAAATTTATGCCTACATAGCTGTAATTTCTTTCGATCTCTACGACTAGAGGATCGGCCTTTTCTTCTTCAAATAGAGTTGTGTAACGAGGCTCATGATTCATTGAAAGAAGGCTTTGAAAAAAGGATAAAACTATAATAAATAATAGTGCGTTTTCTTTTTTCATGAAAGTTCCTGCTTAAAAGATTATCCCAATAACTCAGAAACATATTCTTTTGCATCAAATGGCTTGAATTGATCAGGCTTTTCGCCAAACGAGATATATGCGATTGGGATATTGAGTTCTTTTGTTATTGCAAAGACAATTCCACCTTTTCCAGTACCATCCATTTTGGTTAAAACGATGCTGCTGACGTCAGTACTTTCATTGAATATCTTTGCTTGCACTAAAGAGTTTTGGCCGAGCATAGAGTCTATAGTTAAAATAGTATTTATGGTATCGTTTGGGAGATGGCGTCTGATTATTTTCTTTATTTTTTCAAGCTCTTTCATAAGATTTGTTTTGGTTTGAAGTCGACCTGCGGTATCTATGATAATCAGATCAAACCCTTCATTTTTATACCGCTCGCACCCTTTAAAAACAACGGATGCAGGGTCTTGGCCTTGCTTGCCTGTTTCTATTGCAACTCCAGTAGATTTTGCCCATTTTTCAAGTTGCTCTGTGGCCGCGGCTCGAAAGGTATCAGCGGCAACCATTAATACTTTTTTCCCTTCTTTTTTAAACTTATTTGCGAGTTTTCCGGCAAAGGTGGTTTTGCCGCTTCCATTTATCCCTACCATCAAATAGATATTTGATTCTGTAGGCGCTTGGTTTGTTTTAAGAAGTGATAAAAGTTGTTGCTCAAGGACTTTTTTGAGGGCTTGTCCCTCCTGAATATTTCCTTTTTTATATTGCTCTTTTATATTATCAATAATAATGTGAGTAGTATTTACTCCTGTATCAGAAGATAATAGAATAACTTCGAGCTCTTTTAATGCTGCTTCATCGATTTTGGTTTTTGAAAATATGCTGCTTACTTTTGATGTAACCTGGTTATATACCTTTTTTAATTTTTCTTTTATGAAATTAAACATTCTGTTCCTTTGTGTCTTTTAATAATGGTTCAACTCGTTGTAAAAACAGTTTAAGTCTTCTGTAGTCGTTACCAGTGAGAAGATTAAATGTTTCAATGAATCGTTGTATTTTCTGTTCACTAAAAATATGTAACTGTACTTGGTGATTAATCATGGCAAGAAGCAGTTCTTCAAGATTAAAAACGTGACTTGAAAGCCCAAATAAAAGGTGGAGATATCGCTCGTTTGCAAAAAATTCACGGCTTTCTTCTTTATCTGCATATCCAACAAAAGAATGAATTTTTGGAGGATCTGGGGATAAAAGATAAAATAATTTTCCCTTTTGTTTATATCCGAGTGTAATGCAAGAAAAAGATGTTTTCAAAAATTCAAATATCTGTGGTTGTTCTTTCATGAGCTCTTCTTCTGTTTTTTTATAGGGAAAAGGATAGCGGTTTGGATCCATGGAGCCCATCTGTATTTGATATACAATGCCAAATATTGTTCTCAGGCCTGTTTTTATTTTGACCAGGGATCCAAAAGAAGGAAAACTGTCCCATTGCCAGCATTGTGCTTTCCAGTCATGTAAAGAACTTTCTATAACCTCAGAAAAATGATAACTGCTCTTCATATTCATATTCATCTATAATCACTATTTTATTAAGAAAACTAACCCTATGTATTATGGTATATTTCTGTGTATCTATGGCAGATCTATGTTTTTTTGTCCCATACCCCTTGTGGGTTCGTAAGAGATATCCTGGAAAAACAGAGTCTAATTTGCACATCATTCTATCTCTTGTAACTTTTGCAACAATTGAAGCAGCAGCTATTGAGGCTGATTTGGTTTCACCTTTTGGAAAACTGTATACCGGTATTTGGTTATATACCGTATGCATGAGCTTTAAAGGCATCGCATCTACTAAGATTGCAGAAGGCTTTGTTTCTGCTTGTATCATAAGGTTGAGTGTGGCTCTTTTCATTGCTATGAGTGTTGCTTGCCAAATATTAAATTTATCTATTTCATAACTACTTGCTATTCCGATTGCATATTTACAGTGCTTTACAATCCAATTGTACCCTTGCAGAAGTTCTTTCTGAGTAAGCGTTTTGGAGTCTTTTAGGAGGCGATGTTTTTTATTTGGAGGTAAAATGACAGCTGCGCTTACAACTGGTCCTGCTAGACAGCCTCTTCCAACCTCATCTATGCCGCATACGACTTTATCTGCAGCCCATGCAGTTTTTTCGTAAAAATTCTTTCTGAAAACTATTTCTACTGTTTTTTTTCCCATTTTTGATATTTCCCCGTTGACATACTGAAATATTCGAGTACAATTAGAATAAAGGCAGTTGTTTTTATCATACTACATAATCCCAAAAACTTAAATAGGAGTTTATTATGTCATCAACTTCAACAGAGTTGCGAGTTAAAGAGCTTCTCAGGGAAAAAGGTTGGACAACAAAAGTACTAGCAGAAAAAACTGGAATGTCTGAGAGTTATTTAACCCATATAAAAAATGGAACAAGACGTTGGAATGAGGATTGCCTAAGAAAATTGGCTAATGCATTTGAGGTTAGCCCAATTGATCTTTTTGCTCAAAGACGTCAGCGTACGGATAACATCGATAGCAATGTAAGTATGCCAGAGCAATCGGATGTTGAGTTAAAGGTTCAAGTGGTCCCAGTGGTGGGAGAAATTCCTTCAAATCCTTCACCTTATAATAATCAACTTATGCAGGTTACGACAGGATTTAAAGATATCTTCGTACCAGTTTTAAATACAAGTGATTCTTCTATGTTTGCACTATGCATTGGAAGCAATGGTATGTCTCCTACGTTTGTAAAAGGTGACTATTTAATAGTTTCACCTGAAGTTTGGACCAGATCAGGTGATATTGCTGCAGTTGAATATGGAAATGAAACTCCTATAAAAGCCATTATGCAGGTTACCTACACTGAAGATTTCATAGTGCTTGAGTCAGTTAATCATAAACAGCCTCCAATAGCATTGATCAGAGGAAAAGATCATTTCAGAATTATAGGTAGAGTAATTAGCAGAATCCAAAAGCTTGCCTAATTATTGCTCTATACAAGAGATTTATATGCCAGAAAAACCTAGTATAAATAGGGTTTTTCTGGTATATTAGTTTCTAATAGTGCACGATGTGTGCTTTTTGCTAAATAAAACAGCGTTTCGAGTGGTTTCGCTTGTTTTATAGTGTTTTTGTTGTAACACTTCCATTTAGTAGCATAGGAGTTTTTATATATGCCACGCTATGAATTATTAATTCTTGCAAGTCCTGAAATTACAAAGGACGAAGAGTCTAATCTAGAGACTCATATCGATAAATTAATCAATAAATCTAAAGGTTCAATAGTCTCTTTTGATCGATGGGGAAAATACCGACTTGCTTACCCGGTAAGAAAAAATGAGTATGGTGTTTACTTTCTTCTAAGGTTTGATACAAAAGATAAAAATCTCATCAAAGAGATTGAAAGAATGTTTTATGTTAAGTTGAACAGTATTGTTATGAGAAGTATTTTTTCAAGACTTGACCAAGATCAGTCTTTGGAATACAAAAAGCCGCCTTCATTAGAAGATGCTCCTAAAAAAACAAGAGGATTTTTAGAAGAGAAGGAGCTAAAGCCTCGGGGAACTGCTTTTGTTAAGAAAGGCAAAGAGATTGACAAGCCTGAGGGTATTGCTGAAGGTAAAAAATCTGAGCCTGCAGCTGCAGCAGAAGAAGCCCTTTCGCAAGGCTCAGGGGGATTGGATCTTAAAAAAGAAGAAGCTGCTGTTTCTAAGGAAAAAGAAGTTAAAGAGCTTCCAGAAACTAAAGATATTGAGAAGAAGGAGGTTTAATTATGTCAAAAAATAAAAAAATAAAATTAAAAATAAGTATGCGCCTTCTAAAAAAGAAATTTCGAAGAAATTCTTTCAAGGGAGCAAAGCATTGTCGATTTTGTTCAAGTCCTGAGATGAGAGAGGATCTTGATTATAAAAATGCTCCTTTTCTTCGTGGCTTTTTAACTGAAAGAGGGAAGATTTTACCATCAAGAATTTCAGGCAACTGTTGTAAGCATCAACGTGAACTTTCAAGGGCTATTCGAAAATCAAGAACCATGGCACTATTGCCTTACGGACCATCAGTTTTCTAACGATTATGAGCTTATTGCGATAAAAGTATCATGTTTCAAGGTTATCATTTGGTTGGGATGGAGTAGCCACCCCAACCACCTTATTTGATACATAAGGTCCAAAGCCGGCGGTTTTGTCTGCCCAAGACTGTATAATATTAGGAGCAGGCAGTTCTGTGCCTTCTGTTTCAACTGCAAATGCTAAGCCTGCAATATTTTTATAATTGAGACTTTTGCGAGAACCATTGGTTTCATTGCTTAATAAAGCAAGTGTGCCGGCTGCTGTGCCATCCGGAGTGTTCGATCTTATATTGGTATAGAGTGAATTTTTTTCTACTGTATCATTAGCATGATCTATTACCCCATAAGCAAAGCCACCTTCTATATTGCTAATTGCGTTTCCGAGTAATATTGTGGCCTCTGTATCTTTAGTCAAGACGATACCGGCAGCCTCGTCTGCTGACAATATAGTTGTTGCTTTTTTTGATTGTTTTCTGCGTAATCCTCCGTTGCCAATATTATTAATATCGTTGAAAGTAGCCCTTGTTTGGAAGCTTCCATCGACAACAATCCCAGCTAGGTTAGAATCATTAATATTATTATGAGTTATTTCTATATTTTCTCCGCTGGCTACGTAGATTGCGATTCCATCGGGGGTCAGTTCCTTAAAGTTCCCTTTAACGCTTTCATAAAGGGGGCGCTTATGTTTCGCTTTTTTTAAAGAAGCTGAACGCATAAACCCGGAGAGCTTATTATCCTGTATTAAAGCTGAAGAAGGGTTATGGAGCAATATACCGGTAGAGCAATTTGTCACTGCCAGTTTTTCAATAAGAAGGTTCTCTGGATCTTGGGCAAAAAGACCCATATCACATTCGTCCATCGATCCCTGTGTAACTATAATATCAGAAGAGTTATCAATATATATTCCTTCTTTAAAGTTTCTAAGAGCAGGGCTAGCAAGCCTAATGTTTTCTGATTGGATTACCTGGATTCCTTTACCGGGTTGTTCAGATGAGCCAGTTGATTTTATTTCTGTTAATGTTGCCTCTAAAATAGTTGATACCTGGGTGCCATTATAAAATCCCTCAATTGTAACGTCTGTGAGTTCTAAGTTTTTTCCATTCTGAAGAGTTAGTGCTGTTGGTTTCCAGGTTACTGTTTTAGTATTCGGTGATTTCGGTAGTTTCGTTTCAGATTCTGAATGGACTGAGATACTTGTATTTCTCATTGAAAATTTCCAAAAGTTTGCTATCGAAGTTGGTTTGTCCGGATCAAGTGGGATGTTGAAAGGACCATGGCATTCTCCACACTTAGCAAGAAATATATTTTCGCTTCTTATTAAATTGGAATTGATATCAATGTTTTCTACATATTGTGCTGTAAGAGGATGAGCGGATATTATGGAGCTATCTTGTAAGCAAATGTCCTTTACTGGGTCATCTTGGTTTCCACCAGCAAAAATAAATCCTACTGGTGATTCACTTGTAATATTGTTATAGGTGTGAGTTTGGCTTTTGCCGGTTACAATAGTTGTGGGGCCATCGCCTATCTCTGCTGGCGGTCTTTGTTGCTTAGTTGCTGCTTGACGTGACTTGCGCTTTCGTTGAGCAATCTGAGAAAAATCTTCTTTTCTGAAACAGTTATCTAAGGCAATCTCTGAAGAATTTATAAATAGTATACCGGTGTGAATACGCTCCATATAAAGAGTATCTAGGGTAGCTTTTCTAAGGCCAATTGCTTTTAAGGCAACGGTCCAATTTGTGATAGTAACGCGGGATATTGTAAGATTCCGGATTAGATTTTTAGGAGAGTCATCAGAGCCATAAAAAGCGATTGCTCTTGAAAGTTTATCTATATTATAGGTTTCACGTATGAAATCAATATTTTTAATTGTAATGTCGCCTGTGCCTAGTTGACTAGAGAATCCGCAGGTAGAAATGAGTTGCCCAGGGTTTTCCTTCGATACGAGGAGATCTAAATCTTTTATTGTTCCATTTTGGAGTGTAAAATCAGTATAATAAGGTTGAAGCACCACTGCAGCTTGATCATATGGTAGTTGCTGCCGATATGTATTTGAAATCTCTCCAGTACATAAGGTAAATCCATTTAAATCTAGTTTTACATGACTGGCTTCTACTATAATAGGCCCGGAACTATCCGCAGAGAGACAATATGAGCCTGGTTGCCTTATGACGGTTGGCCCTGTTATTGTCCTGCAGCAATTACATTTACCATAGGTTGAGATATTTTTGTTAATGTTTATTACTTTTTGATTGATACTCCGGAGTAGATTCAAAGTAATATTTAAGCAGTTATTGCATGATCCAAATAATGATGTATGAACTGAAACGATGCATATGAATAATAACGATTGGATCGCAAGGCTGATTGGCCCTTTGGTCTGATAGATGCATGACATTTTTTCTCTCCTAGAAAATAAAAAGATATATAGTTTGTCTAATGGATATCATTTTTAGAACCTAAATGCAATAAAAAGGTTCTTATGTTTTTTGGGTATTGATTTTTTGCTTTATTTCTGGACTTTTGCGCTCTTTTTGTTACAATTAGAATGAGGGTGGTTAGATACATTGTTAATTGTTGAACAGATAGAAAGTCTCTCTAAAAGGAGGTTACAAAAAGTGAATAACGGTAATATCGCTGAAAATACACGTAATATAGCTATTATTGCTCACGTTGATCATGGAAAAACAACGCTTGTTGACCAGCTTTTGAGACAATCGGGGACGTTGCAAAAGGATGATCAGGTCGATAGGGTGATGGATTCTAATGATCTTGAAAAAGAGCGTGGCATTACTATCTTAGCAAAAAATACGGGTATTAAGCTTAATAAATACGAGATTAATATAGTAGATACGCCAGGTCACTCCGACTTTGGGGGTGAAGTTGAGCGTACATTGCAGATGGTTGAGGGTTTTTTGCTCTTGGTTGATGCTGCTGAAGGTGTTCTTCCAGGTACAAGATTTGTTCTCAGTAAAGCATTACAGCTTAATTTAAAGCCTATTGTTATGATTAATAAGATTGATCGTAAGGATGCCGAAATCAAAAAAACAGAAGAAGCCATCCAGGATCTTTTCTTAGATTTAGCGATTAATGAATCACAATTAGACTTTCCTATTTTATACGGTTCTTCAAAACTAGGCTTTGCAACCACCGATCCAGCAGTAGAATCTGCTTGCAAGAAACCTCTTTTTGATGCAATTACAGAGCATGTTCCTTGTCCAAGGCCTAAAAATGAAGATTTGCAATTGCTCGTCACTAGTTTAGACTATTCCGATTTTTTAGGGACTATAGCAATAGGTCGTGTTTTTAGTGGCGATATCAAGGTTGGACAAGAATTTATCTGTTGCAAAGATGATTATGTCGGCAAGCCTTCTAAAATAACAAAAATATATAAATTTGTCGGTCTTAACCGAGTAGAAGTGCAAGAAGCTCATTATGGGGATATTGTTGCCGTTACTGGATTTGATGAACCGGTTTCTATTGGAACAACGTTATGTAATGTGGGAAATCCTCTTCCTCATGAATACGTAAAGATTGATGAGCCAACACTAACCGTTTATATCTCTGTGAATGATTCACCATTTAATGGAAGAAATGGAAAACTCTTGACCTCAAGACAAATTAAAGAGCGTTTAGAGCGGGAGTTAAAAACAAACGTTGCTCTTCGGGTAGAGCCTACCGAAAGAGCAGAAGTATTTAAAGTTTCTGGAAGAGGCCAATTGCATATTGGTGTATTAGTTGAGAATATGCGTCGTGAAGGCTTTGAGCTTCAAATTTCAGCCCCTGAAGTGATTTACAAAGAGATAGATGGCAAAAAGCATGAACCAATAGAATATCTAGTGCTTGATATAGATGGAGAGCATCAGGGCGTCATCATGGAAAAACTGGGAAAAAGAAAAGCTGAGATGAAAAACTTGGTTAATTACGGCAATGGTAGAATTCGTCTCGAGTTTGAAGTTCCTTCAAGGGGCTTACTTGGCTTTAGAAGTCAGTTTCTAACAGATACACGTGGCACAGGAATTTCTGGCTATAGCTTCCACGGCTATCAACCTTATAAGGGAGATATTCCAACGAGAACCAAAGGAGCGATCGTTTCTATGGAAAATGGAATATCAACAGCTTATGCACTCGATAATTTACAATCACGAGGGATTTTATTTGTAAAGCCCGGTGATGATGTGTACGAAGGTATGATTGTTGGTGAAAGCAGTAGAGAAAGCGACATGGAAGTTAATCCAAATAAAGGAAAAAAACTGACTAATATGCGCGCATCTGGTTCAGATGACTCTATTAAATTAGCCCCCCCACGAGTGATGGATCTTGAAGTATGTATGGAGTGGATTCGTCCCGATGAATTAATTGAAGTAACACCGAGCCATATCAGACTGAGAAAGAAATATTTAAAAGCACATGAAAGAAAAAAAGCTTCTAGGTAGGGTTGGCCTTTCAAAATACTAAAATTTTGTATGATCCCACTGTAAAAATAAATTATTACCCGTTAAAAATACTATCAAAAAGACTTCTCAGCCGTCATCCCTGAGCTTGACGAAGGGTCCATATTTGAATATTAAATTCATTTGTTCTTCTTTTGGATAGTTTTTTTAGTAACTCAAAATCTTTATTTATGAAGGCTTCTTTCTTTTTTCTAGACCAGCCCTTTATTTGTCTCTCTGCTTCTTGAGCTTGTGATCTTTCTAAAAATGCTTCACTATAAACAAGTTTTAAGGGCCTTCTCTTGGATGTATAGCAATTTATATTTCCAAGACAGTGTTGTTCTAGCCTGGCCTCCAAGTTATCTGTATGACCAGTATAATAAGATTCATCATTACATTTAAGAATGTAAACGTAAAATTCTTTCATTCTTTTAACATTGTATAATTGATAACTATCTTCAAAAAACCATTTATATGTGCCAATATTATACCAAAAGTTGGCTTGAAATAAAAGAAACAACTTTAATGTAAACCCTTCGTCAGGCTCAGGGATGACGTCTAGGAGCGCTGTTTCAGAAGAAGAGACTGTTAAAGTTTTATGTTGATTAAAATGAAAAGTCAACGGAATCTAGGTAGTTGTGGTTATCCATAAAGCAAATTTTTCTAAAGCTTTTCTTCGCTGTGAAATCTTATTTTTTTCGGCACTGCTCATCTGAGCATATGTTTTTTTGTGCCCCTCCGGGATAAAAATATGGTCATAGGCAAAGCCACTTGTTCCTCTTATTTCATTGCTAATTTTTCCCAAATTGTGTTCCACGAAGGTATGAATGTTTGCTTTGTCTTTGCAAAAAGCAAACGCGGTAACTGCTCTTGCCTGGCGATCTTTATCTTTTAAGAAATGTATAATTCCTTGTGTTCCAATTGAAGCAAGAAAATGTTTAGTCAATGAGCCTGGATAATTGTGCATTGCTTTAATGAAAAGACCTGAGTCTTCTACCAAAATGGGCACATTGAAAAATTGATAGGCACAAAGGGCTTTATTTCTTGCCACAGACTCAACCTCTGGACTTTGTATTTCCTCAAGTTCAATAGCTTTGTGTATAACCTGAATATCTTTATTTTTAAGAATTTCGGTAACTTCTTTTGCCTTGTTTTTGTTATTGCTAACAAATATGATTTTTTGCATATATTGTTCCTATTTTTTCGACTTTGTTACAAAAAATAAACAGTCGTATAATCTTGCTTTCTTGCTATAATGTAATATCATGTCACATAGTTGTTAAAATAAATTGTATAAGATTGGAATAAAATGAAAAGAACCATCATCTGTATAATAGCTTTTATGGTATCTTGTAATCTGTTTGGAATGAATTGGATAAAAAAAGCAAACGTTCCTAAATGGTCTACTCAATTTCGACATAAAGTAAAAGCGGATTTCGTAGAAGAGATGGTTGATAACTGGCTATTAGCAACATATCCTCGAATTTGCCTGTTTGATTTGCTTGCAAAGTTGAAGAAGCCAAAAAGAGTAAAGCTCCCTCAAATAATCCATACTCAAAGCGATCTTTTTGAGGAGCTGGTGGATAACTGGCTAGGTCAATCCATAGGCCCAATTGATCCACCACTGGATCAATCTTCTCGTCAGTAGGTCTAAACGTCAATTAATCTATTACTAATCTATTACGCATGTAACGTCCTTATATATCTAATTACAGTTTGAAAAATTTCTTGCTATATTCTTTGGATAAAAGCATTTGAGATAAAAATAAATTTTTTATATAATAGAACCTATAATCATGGGTTATGATTTTTTTTAGAAAGGTAAAGATGAAAAAAAATAAGATAGTCTTTTTGCTGTTCTTTTTTAGTTTTTTTGCTTCAAGCAACCTCTTTTGTATGAAAAAGAAAGTGGTCTTTGAAGCACCAAAAAAAGTTATTGATGAAGGCCTAAAAGAAACGGTAAGAGAATGGGCAAAAGATAAAAAAGAGTTGCAAAACAAGAGAAAAGAAATGGCTCCTTTGCAAAAAAGTAGAAAAAGATGGTGTTGGGCATGTATCGGCAGTTGCCTTGTGCCAGCGTTTTGTTGTGCTTCTCCTGTAGTTAAACATAGCCTTCCTATCATGAAAGACTTTCTTGCGGAGTATCCATTGTATGTTGCTAAAAAACTATTGGGGAATGAATAATGAATAAACTATCACTATTTTTAATTATAGCTTCTGTTGTTGTTAGCTCTCACACAGCATGTATGAGGAAAAGAATTGTAAAAAAGAAAAAATCTGCTGTGAGTTTGCGTGATACATTTAATCAATGCAAAAACGATAGAAATAAACTTCAAAAATTGGTCGAAGAAAAGAAACAAAATAAAAAGCGACTAAAAAAACAAGAGTCTGAGATTTTCAATGCAAAAAGAGATATCAGCCTACTGAAATGTTGTTCTATGTTAGGCTGTCTTCTGAGTTGTGGGCTAGCTTTAAATCACTATTCAGACATAAAGCTTTTATACAGTTCGTTTAGCCCTCCGGCAGTTTAAAAGTATATATTTTGTTCTAAATAACTTGTCTTTATCTCCATCCTGTCATAAGCTGATTAACGATTAGGTTGACCAATGAGAAGGATGGATGATAATGAAGAAATGTTACGTAATTTTATCTGTTTTGTTACTTTGTTATAATATAATTCTTTTTTCTATACCCTGTGCTAATGGGTGTTCTTCTTGCTCTTGCGAGAAAGTTTTTGAGTGTGATCCTTGGTGTGACGAAGGAAATTATTACACCAGTCAGACATTTATGATGACTCGGCCTGTGAGTCAAAATGTTGCAGCCTATCAATCTCTTTGGCATGATTTTATTCATGCAAAAAAAGGAAGTTTTCAAGGAAGCTTTCAGATGACAGCTTATTATCAAAAATCGATTCCTTTAGATGAAACTGCGCAATATTTTTTATTCGATTTTAAAAATGAGCTTTTAGTTTTAGGGGATGCGACTCATGATAGAAAATTTAGAGATATAAGAGCAGAATGGCTTGGTTTACCCTCAGATTTCCGTGGTTATATGTCGATTTGCCCTGAACAGACACAAATAGGGGTTATTATGGAGTACAGCCAGGATCTCAAGAAATTTGCGGAATATGATTTTTTGAAGCGGTTCTGGGTAAATATATCATTACCGTTTATAGTTGTTGAAAACAGTCTGAATTTAAGCCAGTGGGGAGTTTATGAATCAGTTGCTGAGCCGAATCATCATCCAAAAGATATTATAGAAGCATTTAATCAAAGAAGCTGGCATTATGCAAAAATAAATGGAAAGATGTCACGATTTAATTTGGCGCCTATAGAAATTAAACTCGGTGGAGCTTTTTTGGCCGATGGCAGTAACCAAGTTGTCTCATATACCAAAATTCTTATTCCTACTGGACAAGAAGATGAGAATCATTATTTATTTGAGCCTCTTGTAGGGTACAACGGTCACCTAGGATTTGGAACAGGAGTTAATTTTCAAATAGGATTGCTCAGAGATCCAACCGATTATGATATCTGTTTTTTTCTCAATTTAGAGGGTGTATTTTTAATTAGAAATTGGCACTATCGTACATTTGATTTAAATTGGCCACCATGTTCGTATGATTGCCAGGCGTGTGACCAATGCTGCTGGAACAACGAGTTAAGGGGAAGACCATGGAGTCGATATTTACTTTTTAATATGAAGGGTGGTCATCCAAATCAACTTGAGCCAGGTGTTAACGTTTTAACAAGACGTGTAAAAGTAAGACCTTACAACGTTGTTGATTTTTCTATGGGATGGCGTGTTATTGCTGATAAATTTGAATTAGAGATAGGCTACAATATTTGGGGCCATGGTTCCGAAACTATCGAATGTATTAAAAGGATAGAGAGGGCGTGGGGGATTGCCGGGCAACCTCTACCAGGAGATAAGGAGGCTCGATCTGCAAGTATGAGTACTATAGAACAGAGGGCTGAAAACGACGCGGAGTTTGTCACTATTACCGATTCTGATATTGATATAAGTTCTGCTGAAAGTAGAGGAGCTCTAAACCATCGAGTTCATACAGCTGGAGGGCTGGTCCATAGAGGAAAAACGATCGATGCCTTTTTTGGAGCAGGAGCTTATTATGAAATCCCTCAAAAAAATAGTGCGCTTAAAACATGGGGGATATGGGTTAAGGTTGGTGGTTCTTTCTAAGTCCTTCCATTAGTTTTATATTTTGCTATTCTGTATCTAACTTAAGGCCTGAGATTGCGCGTTTTTTTTGGAGAAGGATATGAATTTAAAAGTTATATTTTTATATTTTTTATTTTTTTCGTGTATAACAGCTTGTAACGATTACCCTCATACAAGAGATAGAGAGGAGTTGATAGATATTTCAAAAGATATCTTTGATGCAGCTCAATTTGGTAGCAAAGAAGATGTAAAAAATGTTCTTACTGCCAATGGATTAAACAGCAAAGAAAAATGTATAGTTTTGCGGCTTGCTGCCCAAAGGGCTGAAAAAGAGAAAGATAAAATAACGAGAAAGCTTCTTGAAAAGCATCATGATGCCGTTTTATACACACCCGGCTGTTGTACAAATCTCCTTTTATGTGGAACAGGGATTTTGGGTTCTACCTTAAGAATTGGTACCTGGCCGATTAGAGCAGTAATTAAGCCTATAAAAAAGGGCTTTGATGGAGCTTGTTATACCGTAGGAGGTATTGTCGGAGCCACCACCTTGGGTGCAGTACTTGCAGCCCCACCTGTTTTTATCATAGCAACCCTTTTGAGAACTTATATAACCTAAATCTAATTTCAGGAAAGAAAATATGTTTAAAGAATCTATAATAAGTGCTGCGTTATTTTCTTGTGTATTTGTATATGGGGCAGAAAGTGATGATTTTTTAAAAAATATCTCTCAAGAACTTTTTCAAGAGACTCATCGACATGGTAGTATCGGTATTATAAATGTTTTTAATAAAAATAAACTCAATAAAAAAGATAAAGCAACTGTGTTACGGTTTGCTGCGCAACTGGCAGAAAAAAAGCAGGCTAAAATCACAAGTAAACTCTTTGAAAGAGTCCATGATAAGATTACCCGATATAACGATGAACATTCAAAAAAATCTTTATTAAGTAAAACAGGAAAATATTTTTATAAAGGTATGATAGAAGGGCTTGGCCAAAAAGTAGGTTTGCTCTGTTTTGGTGTAACCATAACTATAAGTACCTTGCCTTTATGGATTCTTGTTGCAGCTGCAGCAGTCGATTAGTTTTTAAAAAATTCCAATTATGCCTTCTCTTCTTTCATTTTCTAAATCATTAATCGTATTTTTATAGCCTTGATATGAAGTCCAAGGGGTTACCATGAAAAGAGTAAAAAAGAATATGTTATTTTGGCTTTTTATGATGTGTTTATGTTCTAGCAGCTTTTTATGTTCTATGAGTTACATTAAAAAGAAAAAAGAGGATGCAATAAGTCGAATGTTATTCTGGGCCTGCAAAACTGGTAAAAAGATGCTTGCAAAGCTGCTTATTCAAGCAGGTGCAAATATAGAAGCAAAAGATAATGATGGGCTTACTCCTTTGATATGTGCATCTGATCTAGGATATAAAGAGATTGTAAAGCTGCTTATTCAAGCAGGTGCAAATATAGAAGCAAAAGATAGTGATGGATTTACTCCTTTGATATGTGCATCTGACCAGCGGTATGAAGAGATTGTAGAGCTGTTGTTGGAAAAAGGTGCAAACATAGAAGCAAAGGACGATGATGGATTTACTCCTTTGATGTGTGCATCCGAGCTAGGATATAAAGAGATTGCAGAACGGTTGCTCAAAAAGGGTGTAGATATAGAAGCAAAAAATAATGATGGGCTTACTTCTTTACAGTTATTGTGGGTCACAGATAACAAAGAGTTTGCTAAACTGTTAATTGAAAATGGTGCAAACATTGATACCCTGTATAACAACAATGAGAGGTTTAAAGAAGCATTTAAAGATGAGTGCGGGCAGTACTCTCAGTTAAATGCCGAAATCAAGAAGCTTGAACAGAAAATAGATGGTAATAAAGACCATGTTGAGTCGATTCCAACAGAAAGTATCAATACAATTGATAGTCTTATGCTCGATGTTCGAACTCCAACCTTTGCAAAACAATTACCCTTAGTATATCTATTGAAATATCATACATTTTTTCCCGATAAGATAACCAAATCAATGTTGTTATCGTATTATAAAAAAATAATTTTTAATAATAGATTTTTTAATGACAATACATTTGAACCAGTAATGGAGTTTGCATTACAAGAAAATGCTCAAGATAAGCATGGTAGGTCTGTTTTGGTTGCTACATTATTTGATAGTAGCAATACAAAAAGGGATAAGGTTATATCTAAAGTGGTTGAAATGACCGATCCTAATAGCAGCTTAAGGACATACCTCGCTCAAGAACAGAATGAAAAAGACGATGCGCCAAATAGCTTTATAAAGACACTTAGATTTGCAAAAAAGAGGGAAGACAAACAACTGTTTAAAATAGTAATGAATTCTGGACTATGTTCTCATTATCTACAATGTGTGGAATATGGATCTAAAGAAGAAGATAAAAAAACGCTTCCCCCTGAAATAGCTGCAAAAATAATGAGCTATATGGGGGCATAGGAGGTGCTGCAATTTTTGCCATTACTAGCGTTTGAATAGGGGAAATGACCAATCTAAATGGGATTCAATATGAAAAAAAGAAGAAAGAAAATGCTGCTTTCGTTTTTAATGGCTTGTTTCTGCAATGGCAATTTTTTGTACTCTATGAGTTTTGTTAAAAGGGTAAGAGATAATGTATTAAGTTTCTCTTTGATGCGGGCGTGTGCTACTAATAAAAAGCTTCTTGCTCTATTGCTAATTAAAGCAGGTGTAAATATAGAAAAAAAAGATCATGGGGGATTTAGTCCTTTGATATGTGCATGTGAAGAGGGGCACAAAGAGGTGGTAAGGTTGCTACTTGCATATGGTGCTAATATAGAGGCAAAGGATAACGATGGCAGGACCCCTTTGATATATGCATGTGAAGAGGATCATAAAGAAATAGTAGAATTGCTACTTTCAAATGGTGCAAATACAGAAGTAAAAGATGAGAATGGCGAAACTCCTTTGATCGAGGCATGTTCATGGGGCCGTAGAGAGATAGTGAAATTATTACTTGCAAATGGTGTAAATATAGAGGCAAAAGATAAGTGGGACCGAACTCCCTTGATATGTGCATGTAGATGGGGCCCTGAGGAGGTCGTGCAATTATTGCTCGAAAAGGGTGCTAATATAGAAGCAAAAGATGATGACAGTAAGACTAGTTTGGACTATATGTTAGAGGATAATAAAACCAAGTTAGCAGAGATTTTAATAGAACATGGTGCGGACATTTGCAATTTATACAAATCAAAGAATGCTGAACAATTTGAAACTGCATGTAAGCAATATGCAAAATTGAATACTGAAATTGAAGAATTAAAAAAGAACATAGGTGCTAATAAAAATTCTGTAAAATTAATGACAACAGAGCGTAGAAACAAAATTAATAATCTTATCTTAGATACTCAAACTCCACTTTTTGCAAAACAGTCAGCATTAGCATATCTATTGAAGTATCATAAATCTTTTCCCGATGAACTAACCAAAGAAACATTATTATCCTATTACGAAACAATAAGTTTTAATTATAGATTTTTTAATGACGATGAGTTTAAACAAGCAATAGAGTTTGCAATAAAAGAGAACGCAAAAGATAAGTTTGGCAGATCGGTTTTGGCAGTAGCGCTATTTGATAGGCACAATATATACAGAGATAGATTACTATCACATTTAATTGGAAGTACAGATCTTCGTGAAAGCTTAAACGTATACTTTGGCCTAAACAAGAAAGAAAAAACAAATAATTTTATAGATATGCTTAGATTAGCAAGGAAGAAAGAAGAAAAACAAAGGTCAAAGTTTCTAATGAGGTTTGCATTAGTTTCTGATACTCTACGACGGGTAGAATATGGAGCCGAGATAAATAAAAATTGCTTACCTTATGAGATTGTCGGCAATATAATGAGCTTTATGCAGTTATAAAAGATATTGCGATTCCTATTATTACTGGGGTGGAATAGAGAGATGTATTTTACATTATGTGATTCTAAACAGTGTGACCAATAATTTAAATGGGCTTAATATGAAAAAGACAAGAAAGAAGATTCTATTTTCACTTTTAATAGTTTGTTTGTGTAATGTTAGTTTTTTGAACTCTATGAATCTGAAAGATAATAATCCTCCTTTGCTAGAAGCCTGTGAGAAGGGTGATACAGAACAAGTTAAATTATTGCTTGAAAAGAATGTAAATATAGATGCACAAAATAAGTGGAGAGATACTCCCTTGATGTTGGCGTGCAGATGGGGTCATAAAAAGATAGTAAAATTATTGCTTGAAAAGGGTGCAAGTATAGAAGCAAAAAGTGACAAGGGTAATACCCCTTTGATGGTAACATGTAGAAATGGTTACAACGAGATAGTGAAGTTACTGCTTGAAAAGGGTGCTAATATAGAGGCAAAAGATACATGGGGCAACACCCCTTTGATTTGGGCATGTAAAAAGGGGTATAAAGGGATAGTAGAATTATTGCTTGAAAAAGATGTCAATATAGATGCAAAAGGTAAATATGATAGAACAGCTTTGATGTATGTATGTTCCAATGGCAATAAAGAGCTAGCAAAATTATTGCTTAAAAATGGTGCCAATATAAAGTCAAAAGATAATTATTGCAACGATACACCCCTGCTATATGCGTGTTCCAATGGCCATAAAGAGATAGTAAAATTATTGCTTGAAAATGGTGCTGATATAGACATACAAAATAATCAGGGAGAGACTCCTTTGATGCGTGCATGTTGCAGGCGCGATAGAGAGCTAATAATATTATTACTTGAAAATGGTGCCAATATGGAACTAACAGATAATAGGGGAGATACTCCTTTGGGACGACTATGCGCTTGCGATTATTATTATTACGAGGAAATAATAAAATTATTGCTTGAAAAGGGTGCAAATACAGAAGTAAAAAATAATGCTGGCTATACTCCCCTACTGTGGGCATGTTACGTGGGTGATAAAGATATAGTGGAATTATTGCTTGAAAAGGGTGTAAGTATTGAAGCAAAAAATAATGATGGAGACACTCCCTTGATGTTGGTATGTGAGGAGGGTTATGAAGAGATAGTGAAATTATTGCTTGTAAACGGTGCAAATACAGAAGCAAAAACTAAGGGTGGTATGACTTCTTTGAAGTATGCATATTCCAAACGTCGCAAAAAAATAGTTCAGCTGCTAGTAGAGTATGGTGCAAATATTGGTAATTTATATAACAACGATTATAGGTTTAAAGAGGGAGTTAATAGTATCTGTAGGCAGTACTCTCAATTAAGTACTGAAATCAAAATACTTAAGCAGAAAATAGATGGTAATAAAGAGCATATAGAACCAATGCCAATAAAAACTATTAATAAAGTTAATAGTCTGATGTTAGATACTCGAACTCCAATCTTTACAAAACAGTCGGCATTAGCCTATCTATTGAAGTATTATAAATCTTTTCCCAATGAGATAACCAAATCGATGTTATTA
>Ga0180437_10001496_pt1 | contig 40064 bp, 23 predicted proteins | sample SS_ome_4_FD_132410 | JGI IMG/M metagenome (GOLD analysis project Ga0180437, IMG submission 132410) | Hypersaline lake sediment archaeal communities from the Salton Sea, California, USA - SS_3_D_1 metaG | ecosystem: Environmental > Aquatic > Non-marine Saline and Alkaline > Hypersaline >...
CGTGAAGCGCGTGCTGCAAAGCGTTTTCGAGGCCACGTACGATTTCAGTCTGGAAGACTTCCGCAAGCTCAACCTGGGCCCCGCCGCCGAGCGGCTGGCAAAGTACCAGGGAACCACCAACTACACCGTCGCCTACGTGGTCCAGGCGGCGCTGGGAGGGCACGCAATCCCCGTCGACGCCGGCACGCTGCGGGCGCTCTACACCGTGCAATTGGTGACGGAGGAAGACTTGAAGGCGGGCGTGGTCTCGGGACTGGAACGCGCGATCGCCAAGAGCAAGGGCATCGAGTTCGGCTCCCTCCTGCATCAGCTCGGGGCCGATTTCGCCGCCAACCCGTATGCCCCAGCCCTCAAAGCGATCCTCACGGAAATCGACCCGGACGCCGCCACCCGGCTGCCCAAGCGCCGCACCCGCCGGGAGGGCGAGACCCGCGTCCAGCGTCGCCGCCGCCGGGCTGCCGTCCGCCGCGCCAGGCTCGCCAAGGAAGCCGAACAGCAGGAACCAAAGGCAAAGGGCGTTGAACCGCCGCGGGAGGCAAAGAAGCGGGGCGGCCGCCGCGCGTCCCCGGCCAAAACGCAAGACGCGGCCGACAAGGCCCACCCCCCCAAGCCGAAGCAAAAGCCGCCTTCCGCCAAGAAATCGTCGGCCAAGAAGAAAGACTCTGCCGCGCCCAACGCTGAGGCCGCCGCGGAAAAGAAATCGGCGCAATCGGGCGGGCTTTCCAAGCGCAAGCCGCGCTAGCGGACCGAATCGACGACGAGGAGAGACAGCGTGTTCGTTCCCCCGCTCCGATCGGAAGATAAGCAGCGCGTGGGCCGCCCCGATTCTTGCGCCGGGGACGCTCTCGGTTTGCTCGGGGTGAGAACGGGCGTGACTGCCCGGCAAGCCTTGTTGGCGCTGTCCGTTTGGCTTGCCGCGGCCCTCGGGCCGGCCGTCGCCGTGGTGCCCGATGCTCCGCCCGCCGACGTCCCCGCTTCGGCCGCGCCTTCCTTGCCGGCCGATCCCTTGACGCTCGAGGACGTTCCCGAAGTGCTCCAGCCGAAGCGGCCGCGCGACGAGCAAGAGGAAGACCGGCTGGAAGCCCTCTCCCTGTTTTCGGCCGCCAGGATGCTCGAGATGCAGGGCGAGGAGGACCAGGCCCTGCGGCTCTACCAGCGGGCGCTCCGCTGCGACCCGCGGGCCGTCTCGATCGCCAGGGCCGTCATTCCCCTGGCAGTCCGCCTGAAGCGGCACGCCGAGGCGGTCCGCTACGCGCTGTTGGCCGCCGAGCTGGAAGACGCCGACCCGTTGCTGCTCAGCCGGCTCGGCGTGTACCTGGCCGAACGGGGCGACTGGCAACGGGCGGCCGCCTTGTACGAAAAGGCTCTTGCCGCCCGCCACGGCGCCGAGCCCACCGCCGCCGACCTCGTCTTGCGGATGCAGTTGGGAAGACTCTACCACCTCACCGGCCAGTACGAAAAGGCTTCCGACTCCTTCGCCCAGGTCTTTCAGGCGATCGAGCGGCCCGACGACTTCAACCTCGACGAAACGGCCAGAAAGCTGCTTCTGGATGAGCCCCAGGCCACCTACAACCTGATCGGCGAGTGCTTTCTCCTCGGCGGGCGCCCGAATCAGGCGGCTGCCGCCTTCAAAAAGGCCAACGAGGCGTTGCCCAACAAGGCCCTCTTGAGCTACAACCTCGCCCGCGTCGACGCCAAGGTGGGAAAACCCCAATCGGCGCTGAAGCGGCTGAACGCCTGTTTCAACGAGGATCTCTCGGACCAGGGGGTGGGGCCGTATCGCCTGCTGGCCGAAGTGCTCGCCGATCTCGATCGGCAAGAGGAACTGCTCGAACGACTGGAAAAGCTCCACCGCGAACACCCGGACAGCTTCCCACTGGGCTATTTCCTCGCCGAGCAGTATGCCGCCGCCGGCAAGATCGAGCGGGCCGAGCCGCTCTACCGCGAGCTGATCGGCAAGAACCCGTTCGTCGCGGGCTACCGCGCGTTGGTGGAGATCTACCGCAAGGCGGAGCGGAACGAGGAGCTCCTGGACACGATTGCCGAGGCGGTCGAAAAGACCGCCGCCCTGGAGCCGTTGGGGGAACAAGGCGCGGCAATCGCCGCCGACGACCAGCGGATCGGCTCGCTCCTGGAAATCGCCCGCCGCCGCCTCAAGCAGAAGCCCGAGTCGTTGGGCTACTCCGGGCGCTTGGCGATGGCGCTTTTGGCGCTGGAGGCTGGAAAGTTCGATGCGGCCGGTGAGATGTTCGACCTCGCCATCCAGGCCAAGCCGGACCAGGCCGCCGAGTTGCTGCTCAGTTGGGGCCTAGGGCTGCTGATCGCCGAGGAATTCGAAGCCGCCGCCAAGGCGTTCCAGCGCGGGCTGGACGAGAAGGCCCTGCCGGACGACAACCCGATCTTCTACTTCTACCTGGCCGGGGCGTTGGAGATGGCCGGCCGGTCGGAGGAAGCCTTGGCCGCCGCCCGCAAGGCCGTCGAGGTCAAGCCCGAGTCGCCGCGTTTCCACAGCCGCGTCGGCTGGATCCTCTTTCACGGCGACCGCCTGGAAGAGGCCGTCAAGGCATACGAGGACCTGGTCGAGCGGTTCGAAAGCGAGTACGGTTCGGCCGAGGTCCGCGAGGTGCTCCGCGAGGCGCGGCTCGTGCTGTCGAACCTTGCGGTGCTCACCGGGCGGCCGGACGAGGCGGAGGAGTGGCTCGAGCAGGTGCTCGACGAGTTCCCCGAGGACGCTTCGGCGCTGAACGACTTGGGGTACCTTTGGGCCGACGCCGGCAAGCATCTTCGCCGCGCCCACGGCATGATCGAAAAGGCGGTCCTCGCGGAGCCGGACAACCCGGCCTACCGCGACAGCCTCGGTTGGGTTCTCTTCCGGCTGGGAAGGCTGGAGGAGGCGGTAGCCGCCCTCGAAAAAGCCGCGGCCGACGAACCCGATCCCGTCATCCTCGACCACCTCGGCGACGCTTACAGCAAGAGCGGCAAGCACGAGAAGGCCGTCGACGCCTGGCGGCGGGCGCTGGAAGACTTCCGGCAGGCCGAAGACAAGGAAAACGCCGCGAAGGTCGAGAGCAAGATCCGCGAGCAATAAGTGGCGAGCGGCAAGTGGTGAGGCCTGAAAACTCACCACTCACCACTCACCACTCACCACTCACCACTAATCACTATCCACTACCCACTACCCACTGAGGATCGTATGGCTGGTCATTCCCACTGGGCCGGCATCAAACACAAGAAGGCCCTGGTCGACGCCAAGAAGGGGAAGATGTGGAGCAGGCTCTCCAAGGCGATCATCGTGGCCGCCAAGATGGGCGGCGGCGACCCCGAGGCCAACTTCCGCCTGCGGACCGCCATCGATGCCGCCAAGGCAGTGAGCATGCCCAAGGAAAACATCGCGCGGGCGATTAAAAAGGGCACCGGCGAGATCGAAGGCGGAAGCCTCGAAGAAGTGAGCTATGAGGGCTACGGGCCCGGCGGCGTGGCCATCCTCTGCGAAGTGCTCACCGACAACCGCAACCGCACCGCTCCGGAAGTGCGAAAATGCTTCGAAATGTCGGACGGCAAGCTGGGCAGCGCCGGCTGCGTCGCCTGGATGTTCGAGAAAAAGGGCTTCTTCCTCGTCGCCGCCGACAAGACCGACGAAGACTCCTTGATGGAGGTCGCCCTGGAGGCCGGCGCCGAGGACGTCAAGCCCGAAGGCGACAAGTTCCAGGTCACTTGCACGCCGGATGCCTATGAGGCCGTCGAGAAGGCACTGGCCGCCGCAGGCATCAAGCCCGACGTCGGCGAGCTCACCCTCCTGCCCCAAAACACGGTCGACGTCGACGACCCCGCCACCGCCCGCAAGCTGCTCAAACTCCTCGAGCGCCTCGACGACCACGACGACATCCAGAACGTCTCGGCCAACTTCAATATCCCCGATGAAATCATGGCCGAGGCGGGGTAGCGGCACGGAATGCGGAGCACTAGGTGTCGGTTCGTACGGTCCGCCGGGCCGTTTTTTTCGGGACGGCTTTCTTGCGGGGCGTTTTCTTCTTGGCGGGCTTTCGCGCGGCTTTTGGCGCTTTTGCGGCGGCGGCTTTCTTGGCGCCCCGCCCGCCGGCTGCCGGTTTGGCGGCTGCCTTCTTGGACCGTGCCTTTCGCGGCGAATGCCGAGGCCCTGCAGAGCCGTCGCCGTCGAGGTCGATGCCGAACACGTCGGCGAGGTCGCTCGCGTCGAGCCGTCTCGACTTGCCGCCCTTGGTGGTGGCGGCGGTGACGGCCGCCTCGGCGTCCGCTTCGATCAGCTCCTCGGGCTGGACGCCCCGGAGCACGAAGAGCAGCTCGGGCTTCTCGTCCAGCCGGGCGCCGACGCCGTAAAGAACGGCCGCCACGTGCTTGCACATTACGGCCCAGTCGGGGCAGTCGCAGCCCAAAGAGATTTCGCGGGGCAGCGGAAAGAGGCCGTCTTTGCGTTCGGTGACGACGTCCATCACGTGGCGGGAAAAGCGGCCTTCGAGAAGCTCGATCAGCGAGCCGATCTGCCCCGCGCACCGCTGCTTGACGCCCTTCCACTTCTTCAGCGCCAGGGGCTTGATCGCGATCCGAACGTTGTAGATTTCCGAACCGCTGACCTTGGCCTCGATCTTGCCTTTGCCGACGGCCAGGTGACAGACCGAGCCGTTGCGGACGTAGGTGCGGCCGCGGGGGAGGCGATTGGCGTAGTCGCTGAACGACTCCAAATGATCACACCAGGCCTCGCCCCAGAACGTCGTGGCGATCTTGCGGCCCCGGATCTGGACGGGCTGGACGTCGACGCCCCGCTTGCGGAGCGACTCCATTTTCTTCATTGCCCGCCGGCGCCGCACCGCCACCGGGACATACGGCCTCCAACTGTACCATGACATCGTGTCATAGCTCCTTGAAACGTTGTGCCCGCTTCTTCGTGCAAGCCCGTCCGCGCGAAGTGCCCGGCGAAAGCGGCGGGCGAAGAGATATGTTTTATAACTGGGCCTTTTCCAGGTCAAGAGAAACGAGCCGGATCAGCTCGGCGTTGCTCATCTCGGTGAGCATGCTTTCCGCCCCGCCTTCGAGCAGGTCGGCGGCCAGGCCGGTCTTCTCTTCGATCAGAGCGTCGATCTTCTCCTCGATCGTCCCGCGGCAGACGAACTTGTGGACCAGCACGTTGCGGCGCTGGCCGATGCGGAAGGCGCGGTCGGTGGCCTGGTTCTCAACCGCCGGGTTCCACCAGCGGTCGAAATGGATCACGTGCGAGGCGGCGGTCAGGTTCAAGCCCACCCCCCCTGCTTTCAGTGACAGCACGAAGAAGGGCGGGCCGTCGTCGCGCTGGAAGCGGTCGATGAGCTTCTTTCTGGCCTTCACGGACGTGCCGCCGTGCAGGAGCAGCCCGCCGCGGCCGAACACCGTCGCCAAAAAGCTTGCCAACGGCTCGGCCATCTCGCGAAACTGGGTGAAGACCAGGGCCCTCTCCTGCCGCGAGGCGATTTCCTCGCAGATCTCGGTCAGCCGCGCGAACTTGCCGCTCTGGGTGGGGGCGAAGGCGCCGTCGCCCAGCAGCTGGCTGGGATGATTGCAGAGCTGCTTGAAGCGCATCAAGTAGGCCAGCACCAGCCCCCGCCGTTTCATCCCTTCCTGGCCCTCGAGCGCGTCGGCCAGCTCCGCGACGAGCTTCGCGTACAGCGCCGCCTGCCGTGCCACAAGCCCGCAATATGCCCGCACCTCCGTCTTCTCCGGCAGGTCGGCGATGATCCGCTTGTCGGTCTTCATCCGCCGCAGGATGTAGGGCTGCACGAGGGCGCGCAAGGGAGCATAGCGGTTCTCCCGCCGGGCTTCCAGCGCCTTGACGAACGCCTTGAACCGCGTCTGCGAACCGAGCAGTCCCGGCGAGAGAAAATCAAACAGCGACCAGAGATCGGCAAGCCGATTCTCGATCGGCGTGCCGGTAAGCGCGATCCGCGCCTCCGCCTTGAGCCGCTTGACGGCCCTCGATTGTCTTGCCTCCGGGTTCTTAATCGCCTGCGCTTCGTCGAGCACCACCAATCGCCAGTCGACGTCCGCAAGCCACGGCTGCCGCAAGAGCATCGCGTAGGTGGTCAGCACCGCGTCCGTGCCTTGGAGCATCTCGGCGGGGGCCTTGGCAATGCGGGCGAGCCGGTCTTTGGGCATCTCCGCGGCGTGGACGAACTTCGCCGCCAGCGACGGCGCAAAACGCTCCATCTCCGCCTTCCAGTTCGCCACCAGCGACGCCGGCACAATCAGGAGCGAAGGCTTGCCCGCGCTCCGCTTCTTCAGGACGATCAACAGCGCCAGCACCTGGATCGTCTTGCCGAGCCCCATGTCGTCGGCCAGGCAGGCGCCGAGCCCCAGGCTCGACAAGAACCAGAGCCAGTTGACGCCCGTCTCCTGGTACTGGCGCAAGGTCGCCTTCAGATCGCTGCCGGGGCCGACCTGGGTGACGGTTTCCGGGCTGCGCAGGTTGCCCAGCAATTGGCTGAGCCATCGGCCGGCGTCGACGAACGACCACTGCCGGTCGTCGTCGCCGTCGCCTTCGTCGGCAAGGTCTCTTGGGGCACCCGCCAAAAGCCGCATTCCCTCGATGAAGGACAGCCCGCCGTGGGCCTGCTCTTCGACCTTCTTCCAGTGTTCGAGGGCTTCGGCCAGCTTGGCGCGGTCGACTTCGACCCATTGTCCCTTGAGCAGCACGAGGCCATCCTCGGCGGCCATCAGCTTGCGCCACTCGGCCTCGGAGAGCGGTTGGTCGCCCAATGCCAGTTGCACGCTGAAGTCGAGCATTGCCCGGACATCGAACTTCTTCCGCCGCTTCTGGCCGATCGTCACGGCCACGCGGGGCCGTGGCCGCCGTTTCCACCAGTCGGGCAGGCGGACGAGCAGGCCGCTTTCCTCCATCAACGGCACGTCCGTCAAGAAGCGGTACGCCTCGCGGGGCGTCCACGCCAGTGGCTGGTAGACGTCGCCGGAGGTGACCATTTCCTTGACAAGCGGGCTTTTCTCAGACGCCAATTGAACCGGCGAGAGCAGGCGCAGCAGCGTCTTCTTGTCCTTCGCCCTGGCGTACTGCTTGAGCGCCTGGCTGAGCGGCTGATACTGCACCCGCGCCGAGGCGGTGAGGCTCGGGGCGTAAGTGGCCAGAAAGGCAAAAGGGTATTCGGGGTCGCGACGGTTCTCGGCGAGGTGGAAACAGACCCGGCCCACCTGGTGCCAAAGGGGCGCCCGCTCCTTCAAAAACCCGGCCAGGCCCTGCCCGCCCGCCGCGATCTGGCGGCGGACCCAGGCGTCCAGCTCGCTCCAGACGTGGGCCAAGGCGGGCGCGGTCACGTACTCGGCGCCCCGCATCGGAGGCACGCTCAGGCACAAGCTTTCCAGATCCGACGCCTCGGGCGGCCGTGTCGCGGCGACCTCGGCCGTAGTCTCCGGCACCAGACAAAGCTCGGCCATGTAGCGGGCGGCGAAATCCCGCCAGTAAGCCAGCGAGGGCGGCAGCGGAGGATCGAGCTTCTCGGTGGCCAGCGCGAATAGCCCTTCCGCCTGCCCGGCGGCAAACGCCTTCGCCAGCCTGGCGGTTGCCCTGCCGCGCTCGGGCTCCGACGAGCCTGCAACGGAAGCAGCGGCTCCTTCCGGCTGCGGGGCCGCAGCCACGCGACCGGACGGCGTGAAGGCCAGCTCGAAGTCCATCGTGGGTAGTGGTGAGTGGCGAGTGATGAGTGGTGAGTGGGTCGTAGCCGAGGCTCAACAGACTCGCCACTGTTCCCGGCATTCATCGACGGCGGAGGCGGAGGATTCAGGGTTCAGGACTGGCCCCTTGCCCCCAGTGGTCTCCCAGATCGAAGGTGACACGTTGTGTGCCACTGCTGGCTTGCCCAGCAGTGCCCGAAACACGGTTGGACAAGCCAACCGTGGCACCCGTCAACCTGAACTCGACGTACCACTAGTCTTCCTCATGTTCGATCAGCGGCCAGTAAGTCTCGAAGTCGAAATCGGGGCTGTTGTCCAAGTCGTGGCAGGTCATGCACTGCCGCTTCTCGGACTCCTCCTTGGTGATCACTGCGGCCTGGCGGAGCTTCTCCTGCAGCTCCTTGTCGCTTCCCAGCTCGGCATTGATATGGGCTTCGCCGGGGCCGTGGCATGATTCACAGCCCACGTCGACAAGCTGGGGTGTTTCCGCCTCGCTCAGAAAGCCGTGCTCGTAAGGGAAGTAGAGGGTCGGGTTCCAGCCGATCACGTGGCAGGCGATGCACTCAGGATTAAAATCTCGCGGCGGGTCGAGGTTCACCAGGGTATCCCAAGCGTCGGAATGCCCTGATTTCTTCCATACCTCGTACGACGGCTCGTGGCACGACTCGCACTTCGCCGAGCCGACGAAGCGGCCGAGAATCTCCGTGGGCGGGTGCGGCGCCGGGTGGATGCCCAGACCCTCAAGGCCCTCCTGCCGCAACTGGTCTTCATAGGCGGCCATTAGCGCCTTGACCTGCGGGGCATCGGAATAGCGAGAATCGATGATCACCCGCTGATAACGAATCTCCGTACCCCGCCCGCCGTAGATTCCCAGCACGACCGCGGCCATGCTCTTGGTGCCCACCTCGACGAGCATCGTGTCGGTGCCGTCGACGACGGCGGGGTTCAGCGGCGGCTCGGCAGGGCCGCCGGCAGTGACGACCAGATCCAGCGAGGGGAACTTCCTGGCCAGCGATTCGCTTTCTTCCACCGTGGCATGGGCCAAGAGGATCATCAGGTCGCAGCGCTGCTGGAGGGACGGGATCAGTTCCGCCAGGGCGGCTTCCGGGTCGATGAGCTCGACGTCGCCGCTGTTGATCTCCGCTTGGGCTTTCTTGCCCAGGACCGAAGTAATCCCCACGCGAAGCCCCCCCCGCTCGATCACCCGCTCCCTGGCCGACATGCCATGCGCGAAACCGAAAATTCCCACGTTTGCGGAGACGAACATGCTGGGCAGGGCTTCGGTCTCGGCCACGACGGCGAAGAGCTGGTCGGCCCGCAGCTTCAGGTCACTGGTTCCCAGGGCCGCAGCGTCGTACTTCATCATCCGCATCGCCTCGACGGTGGTCGAGAACTTCAGCTCGGCCTGCCGGCCGACGTCCTTGACCAGCCCGCCTACGTCGATCCCCACGGTGGGCCAGCCGCGATGGCTCCGCAGGTCCTCGAAGAGCGTCTGGCGGCGCATCAGGCCGCCCTTCATCCGCTCCTTGCCCGCACAGCCGCAAGGCTCCAGGTAGCCGTCCTGTCGGCCGGTGACCAGAAGCGCCAACTTGGGGGCCGGCCAATCGACGAAATAGCGGCCGTTCGCCCGAATCGGGTCGAAGGGCTCGCGGTTCTTGCCCAATCGCGGCACTCCCTCGCCCAAACCGGCTCGATCGGCCAGGCGATCGTCCGGCGGCGTGCCGTCCCGCAGCGGGTTCGGTTTGAACTCGGCCGCCCGGGGCGCTTCCGTCGTCGGGGCTTGATGGCTGCCGTCCGCGACGGGCGGCGCCGCTTCGAGCGGCGCTTTGTCTTCGGGCTCGAAAGACTGCGGCGGGTCGGCGAATCCCGCCGGCGAAGCGTCGCCCAGCGGCCGCGACTCAGGGTCCGGCTCCAGCGCAGCCGGCTCGGGCGTCTCGACCCGCACCGCGACTTCAAGCCGCGGCTTCTCAACCGGAGGCTCTTCCCGGCCGGTCGAGGAAGGACACCCTCCAGCCACCAGGAGAACCAAGGCGGCAAGGGCAACCGGCGACGCAGGCAACGATTCACGTTGGTGGGTTGTCATGGCGCTGTGACGGTAGGTAGGAACGGGTGGCGATGACGCGCATCCTGAAGCCTCGTCGACCGCCAGCCGTGCCGGCCCCCTGGCGCGTCAGCCCGCCACGGCAAAGCGGACGTACACGACGAGCCGAGGCACGGTGGGGTGGCCCGTCTCGATGACGATCCGCCCCAGCTTCCCGAGTTCGGAGCCTAAACGGTTGGCCGGCTTCGAGCCCGGCGGAATGCGGATCTTCAGAGCCGCCTGGCTGACGGTGCCGCCGGGCACGTCGCTCAACTGGCCCAGTGCTTCCTCGTCGACCTCGAGCACGTCGGGGACGACTTCCACGAGCTTCAGTTGCACCTCCTTGCGATGTGGGCCGCGAGCCACGATGAGCAGCGTCCGCTCGGCACCTTCGCGGCCGCTGACCGTGCCGATGTGCAAAACCCCGCTTTTCTCGCCAAAGCCGGGGCCGACGACCGAGATGTCCCCTCCAATCGACCCCGTGACCTCGACGGCAATCTCCGGCACGTCCGCAACATTGGTCTCAAACACGATTCTCTGCTGAAACGGCCCCGGAGGCAAGCCGGGTTTGACGGTGATCCCGGCCAGGTAACCGCTCTTGGCGTCGCGCTCCGACTGCACCTCTTCGACCGCGAGCGGGCTTAGAGTGACCTCAAAATTCTCCGCCGTCTTGGGATTGGTCATGCGATGTGAGAGGATTTCCAGGGGCTCATCGAGATAGCCGAACAGCTTCGCCGTATCGCCGACCTCTTCGCCCGCCGTCACGTTGTTGAAGACCAGCTCGTCGGGGTCGGCCCTGACCGCCACCGTCACCCGTCCCGTGATGGTCAGTCCGACCTGGGGCCAGTTGGGATCGTTGGTGGTGACGGTCACGCCCTCGCGGAAGTCGCCGTACTTGCCATCAGCCGACCACTCGACCGTCACCGGCGCCGTCTCGCCCGGCTGGAGGATGATTTCCCGGTCGAGCTTGCTGACGGTGCAGCCGCAAGTGCTTTCGCCCTTGTCGAGTCGCAGCGGCGCCCCTCCCTGGTTACTGAAGAGGAAGTCGTGGCTCCCCTTGGAGCTCTCGTCGACGACGCCGAAGTCGTACGACTCACGGTCGACCGCGACTTTCGCAACGGCCGGAGGGTTCTCGCCTTGCGCGGACGCGAGGCCGCCGGGAGAAGCCCCCTCTCGTAAGGGGTCTTGGGTGCAGGGAGCCTGGTGGATTCGGAGCCAGGCAGCTCCCAGCCCGGCCGCAATGCCCAAGACCGCGCTCAAACCAATGGCAATCCAGATTCTCATCGCAGAAGTGTAAAGTCCTTTGTGCAATAGACTTCGGCGCGGGCAGCCACCGCGGCCGAGTTCCCCAAGCGTCAGGCTATGATAGCCGGCTACGGCTCGTCAATGCTACTACGCTGCAAGGTGGTGCGGAGTTTGTCGGGAAGCTTCTTGTCGCTATGGGGGGTTATTGCGTCCAGTTCGAGGGCGCGGGCGGCCTCTCGTGCAAAACCCGCCAGGTCTCCCGCCGATCGCATTGCCACGGCCAGCTTCGCGCGAAAGACCGCATGGTTGGGATAGAGTCTGACAGCCCTGCCATAAAGCTGCACGGCCTCCGCGAGGGGGTCCTCGCTCCCCGAGACTGCGTAGGCACGATAGTAGCGATCGGCGGCCGCGGCCGCGGCCGCGGCGGAGTTCGGCAGCAGCCGAAGGAATTCCCGCTGGGCGTGCTGCAACGCTTCGTAGGCGGCCGGCGTGGGCGCCTCTTGCCAACGCATCAGCGCCATGCCGGCCAGCACGTTCCAAGGCTGAGCTGCCAAGGGATCGGCCGCGGCGGCGGCCAAGAGGTGTTCCTCGGCCCGGGCCGCGTCCTCATACGCTCGCTGCGTCCGCCACCGGCAACCGAGCACCGGGCCGTAGGCGCTTGTATAGCAGGCAACCGCCATCACCAGGCCGACGGCCGTCAGCGCGAGGGCCGTCTTCTGTCCGGCCGCGTGCCGGTCGCTCTCGATCAGGTTCAGCCCCACGGCCATCAGCAGCCAGAGCGTGCCCGAAACACCCGGAAAACCGATCCCCCCCGCCGCCAGCAAGTTGATCAAGAGCACGGCTACCGCGACCGGCGGGAGCAGGTTCGAGAGGCGGCCGTCGTCGATCCAATAGTAGAGCCCGGCCACGGTGAGGGCCCCCAGCGGGAGCCCGAGCACGACGACCATCGGATTGGCCGGCAGCGAGCCTGCGAGCCTCAAGACGAAACCGAGGAGGAATCCGGCGGCGACCCCGGCGAGCACGTGCAAGGCCGCGTCCGGCTGCTGAGGCGAATCCGGCTTGGCTTCGATTTCTCCGTCGTGGCGGCGGATCATGATCCAGGCAAAGCTGCCCAGAACCGCCACCAGCGCCAGCGCAGCCGGAGTGCCGGCAGTCGCCCAGACTTCCAGGAAGAAGTTGTGCGGGTCGGCGATCTCCTCGCTTGCCTCGGGCAGCCGGTAGGCGGTGTATTCGCTTTGGAATTGCCCCGGCCCGCAGCCGGCGACGGGGTGGTCGGCGATCATCGCCAGGGACGACCGCCAGTACTGCATACGGTAGCCGAGCGACAAGGAGGCCTGGGTGAGGATCCGCTCGTCGAGCCTCATGGCAAAGACCGTCACGGCGGCCAACACGCCCACTCCCACGGCAGCACCGGCCGCCAGCTTCCAGCCGCGCCCGAGTCTCGGGGCTCGGCAGGCCCACATCACGGCGGGCAGTCCGGCGAGCGTCGCCAGATAGGCGCTTCGGCTCTTCGTCCACACCAGGCACGCGGCAATCGCCGCGGCCACCAGAGCGGCAGCCAGCGCCGTCAGCAGCCGCTTCCGCGGAGCCCGCCCGCCGGAAAGGCCGATCCCCACTGCAACGGCCAGCCAAGGCGCCAGGTAGCCGGCCAGGCTGTTGGTCAGCGAGAAGGTGGCCATCGGCTCGAAGCTGTAGAGGCGTCTTTCAAAGAGCAGCGCTTCGGGCGAGCCGGGCTCGGCCGAGACCCCGGCCGCCTGCATCGCCCCGACCGGGTCTGTTTTGAACGCCTCCCAACTGGCCGGCAACTCGACGAGCCGCTGGTAGACGGCATAGCCCGACAGGGCCACCGCCACCGCCACCATCCCCACGAGCATCGCGCGGATCTCGCGGCGACCAACGAAGAGCTGCCGGGCAAGGAAGAAGCTCAGCGCGAAGCCGACCCAAATCCAAAGAACGTTCACCGCCGGCCGGGGGCTGGCCATTCTTGCCGCAGCCAGCGCGGCGATCGTATGCCACGCGACCAGCAGGACCAGCGCCGCGCCGGTCCACCCGAAGCGGAGCGTGAATCGCTTCCGCCCCAGCGCGCCGAGCGCCCAGAACGTGCCCAGGGCGATCCAGAGCATGACGCCCGGCAGTCCGTCGCCGGTGGTGGCTGCCGATTCGCTGCCGGCCAGCGGCTGGGCGACCAGCAGCGCGGCCGCGGCCGCCGCGAGCCAGGGTCGCCAGCGATCGGCCGGCTCTGGATGGCGTTTACGTCTGGCCATTGCCGTTTTCGTCGCGGCCGCCGGACCGATCGCGCTGGCCGGCGGTCTCCAAAATGCCCACCAGCACCAGCACGCAGCCGACCAGCAGGAGAATAATCAGAGCCCCCACGCCGTTGACCTGATGGAGCAACAGCGCCCCGAGGCCGCAGGTGGCCGTGGTCAGGTAGATGGTCCCCACCGCCTGCGGCTTGGTCATGCCCAGCCGCACCAGCCGGTGGGAGAAATGGTTTTTGTCGCCGACAAAGGGGCTCTGGCCGTTGCGGAGCCGGATCGCCACGACCGTCAGCGTGTCGTAAAGCGGCACCGCCAGCACGCACAAGGGCGCGAGCACGGCGTGCTTGGGAACGTCGCGGCCGGCGAAGGTGGCCGAAATCGTGGCCATCGCCAGAAGATAGCCGACCAGATAGCTGCCGGTGTCGCCCATGAAGAGTTTTGCCGGCGGGCGGTTGTGAACCAGGAAGCCCGCCAGCGACCCGGTCACCACCAGCAGGAATCCGCCCACAAAAAGCTGCGGCTGATTGGTCAGGGGGTCGGGGGCCAGGAGCATCACGGCGGCCAGCATCGCCGCGGCGATCGCCGCCACGCCGGCCGACAGCCCGTCCATGTTGTCCAGCATGTTGAATGAGTTGATCAGCCCCACGATCCAGAAGACGCTCAGCACGCCGGTCACCAGGGGCCAATCGATGAACAGGCTCACCCGCCAGCCGGCCTGAACGAACAAGACGGCCACCAGGGTCTGCACGGCCAGGCGGATCTTCCAGCCCAGCCCCCAGCGGTCGTCCATCAGCCCCAGCAGCGCGAGCAGCGTGCCGCCGGCCAGAAGCGTCCAGAGCGTCGGCGACTGCTCGGCCAGCCCCGGCAGGTGGACGGCGATGAACTCGGGCAGCGGAAGCGACGCGGCCAGCGGCCGGCCGTCGTGCTCGGCCGTCAGGACCCAAAGGGCCACCTGGGCTGCGGCCAGCGGTCCGACGATCCCCAGCCAGATCGCCAGCCCACCCGCCGTCGGCGTCACCTTCTCGTGGACCTTGCGGTGGCCGGGGTGATCGACCAGCCCCCAGCGGGGTCCGAGCCGCCGCACCACGTGCGCCGCCGCCCAAGTGACCAGCAAGCTGGGAATTGTCGCGCCGACGATCAACCAGATCACGTTGCTCCCCCTTGTTCCACTTTCCCCTTCCCCCCTTCCGCCTTCCGCCTTCCGCCTTCCGCTCTTGGTTGTTCCTCCCGCAGTTGGCGGTGCAAATAGTCGCGGCAGGCGCTGAAAAACTGCTGGTAGTCCTCGCGACGGTAGTCGGCGTAGGTCCAGGGGTGCGGCTGCCAGCGGCGGTGCTTGTATTGCAGCGTCGGCTCGGCGTAGATGCCGCCGCCGAGATAGATGCGGTGGGCATGATCCTTGGTCGAAGCCAGCACCAGCTTGCCCTCAGCGAGGTAACCGGGGTCAAGGTTCAACGGCCGCGGCTCCAGGTGCCGCCCCAGCGCCGCGTATTCCTTTTCCCAGGCGTTGGTTTGGAGCTTGACGTCGGCCAGTCGGTCCGGAGCAAAAGGCTGGACAAACGCGAAAAAGACCTTTCGGAGCCGGCTGCCCATCGTCGCCTCGTAGTAGTCGGTTTCGGTGAACTCGAACTTCGGGCTTTCCAGGGCGATCGACCCCCACGCCGCGGCGGCCTGCCGGCGGGCCCACGCAAGCGCCTCTTCGTATCGGCTGAACGCGGCCAGCAGCAAGAGCACCGGCTGAGGCGGCAGAGGCAGTCCCATGTCGCGTTCCGCACCGTTTTGCGGTCTGGTTGACACCCAATATTACCCATTCTAACATGATTGAAGTTTCCCGCCAGCCTGAAGGCGGGACTACGAAACCTGCCACTACGTGCGTATTGTTCCGTTTGCTCCTGGAGAAACGCATGACTGGCCGACTGTCGACATGCGCCGCCCTGGGCCTGCTGGTTTTGATTGCAGGCCGCGGCATGGCCCAAGAGCCGCAAAAGCCCAATGTCCTGTTGGTCCTGGCCGACGACCTCGGCTATCGCGACCTGAGCTGCTTCGGGGCCGAGGACCTTCAGACGCCGCACATCGACGCCCTCGCCCGCAGCGGCATGCGGATGACGCAGTTCTATGCCAATTGCCCGGTCTGCTCGCCGACGCGGGCGGCGCTGTTGACGGGGCGGTTTCAGGACGCGGTGGGGGTGCCGGGCGTGATCCGCACGCACGCCAAGAACTCCTGGGGCTATCTCGCGCCCGACGCCGTGCTCCTGCCCGCCGTGCTCCAAGAGGCCGGATACCGAACGGCGATGGTGGGCAAGTGGCACCTCGGTCTGGGCGAGCCCAACCTCCCCAACCGCCGCGGCTTCGACTTCTTCCAAGGCTTTCTGGGCGACATGATGGACGACTACTGGAACCATCGTCGCCACGGAGTGAACTACATGCGGCTCGGCCAAGAGGTGATCGATCCCGAGGGCCACGCCACCGAGCTGTTCAGCGGCTGGACGATCCAGTGGCTGTGGGAACACGCGGCCGATGGACCGTTTTTCTTCTACCTCGCCTACAATGCCCCGCACAGCCCTATCCAGCCGCCGGACAAGTTTCTCGAGCACTATCGGGCGAAGCGCCCCAAGGTCGGCGACAAGCGGGCGAAACTGGCGGCCCTCGTCGAACACATGGACGCCGGCATCGGACTGGTTATGGCCGCCCTGCAGGAAAGCGGCCAGGCGGAAAACACGCTGGTGATCTTCACCAGCGACAACGGCGGGTCACTGCCGCACGGCTCGGATAACGCCCCATTGGCCGGCGGCAAGCAGGATATGCTCGAAGGAGGCATCCGCGTGCCGATGATCGCCGTCTGGCCGGGTCGTATCGAACCGGGCTCGGCCTGCGACCGCGTGGCGATGACCATGGACCTTTTCCCCACCATCTGCGACGCCGCCGGCGTGAAAGTTGACCACCCGATCGACGGCCGCAGCATCCTGCCTACGCTGATGGGAAAACCCCAGGCGGAAGAAGACCGGTGTCTATTCTGGGTACGGCTCGAAGGCGGCAAGCGATACCACGGCGAGCCCTACTACGCCGTCCGCCGCGGCCCGTGGAAGCTCCTGCAAAACGGCCCCGACGAGCCATTTCAACTCCACAACCTCGAGACGGACCCGCAGGAGACGACCGACGTATCGGCAAAGCACGCGGAGATCCGCGCCGAACTGAAATCCGCGCTCGGCGCCCACATCGCCGCCTGCGCCGACGTTCCCTGGCGACTTTCCGACGGCACCGGCCCGGGAGAGATTCCGTAACGGACTCGCGCAGTACGAATGAAAACGCCCGGCAGGGGCGACTGGTACGGGTTGGTTTCCTCTTTACCCGGCAAGGACACCTCGGACTCCTTCATCGAGCGTTAGTCCCTGTCAATCTTCCGAGTCTCGGTTTTGCAGGTCGCGCAAGTAGTCCTCGGGCGTCGGTATGTTCTCGAAGCCGCTCAGGAGGCTTTCCGGCGTTTCGTCGTCGCCCCAGGGGTTGTCCCGCGCGACATCGGCCCTGCGGCGGAGGTGACGGCGATGGGCGGCGCGGTACTCCTTCGCTTGGCCGTAACGGTACACCGCGACGCCGATGCCGACGAGAATGAAGAGGACTCCAAACAGCGGAACGACGCCCGGCGCGCCCGTCGCGGCGGCGTGAAAAGTGAAAATCGCTCCGAAGGCGGCCACGATCACGCCGACGAGCACGGCGCCGGCCTCGCTGGGAAGGTGCGCGCGGCCGTGCTTGTCCACACTCATGTAACGCTGCTTCTCCAGCTCCCACCGGCGGTCAAGCGACGCAATCTTGTTTTCGCGGGCAAGCTGCGTCACCACTTCCACCAGACGGTCGGTCTTTTCGGCGATTTCGCCCAGCCGCTGCGTGAAGGTGACGCTGTCCGTTCGGCGAATCGCCAACTGGGTGGAGCAATGATTGCAGGTGACGAAATTTGCCGATTCGGGAACCTTCAGCGGAGCGCCGCAGTGGTTGCAGGTCAAGGATTCGAGTTCCATTTGCGCCCCCCCAACTTGTATCAATCGCTAGCGGGTTTTGAAGCGGCTGAGCGTTTCACGCTCGTCGCGGACGAGCTGGGCGATCTTTTCGGCGGCGCCGTCGATGGGAATCAGCTCGGGCTGGACGTCCCAGCGCCACTTGATTTCGAGGTTGCCTTGCTTGAGGCCCCGTTCGCCGATCACCACGCGCAAGGGGATCCCGACCAGATCGGCGTCCTTGAACTTGAATCCGGCGCGGTGGTCGCGGTCGTCCAGAAGGACCTCGATGCCGGCGGCAGCCAGCTCGTCGTGCAGCCGGTCGCTGACGCCCATCGTCTCGGCGTCGGTCACCTTCAGCGGCACGAGCAATACTTCGTAGGGCGCCAGCGAGACGGGCCAGACGATGCCGCCCTTGTCGTAGCTGGTCTCGACCAGCGAAGCGATGATGCGGTTGATGCCGATGCCGTAGCAGCCCATGATGATCGGGTGGAGCTTCTCCTCGGCGTCGAGGAAGCGGGCGGAGAGGGCCTCGGAGTATTTCGTGCCCAGCTTGAACACGTGGCCCGCCTCGATGGCATTCCGCATGCGGAGCTTGCTGCTGCACTTCGGGCAGGGATCGCCGTCGCGGGCGTTGCGGAGATCGGCGAAGCCGTCCACGGTGAAGTCCCGCTCGAGGTTGACGCCGGTGAGGTGGGCGTCGGCCGCGTTGGCGCCGGTGACCGAGTTGCGCATGCAGCGGATCGCCCGATCGGCCCAGATGGGGATCTTCTCGGCGAGCCCCACCGGCCCGGCGAACCCCACCGGGGCACCGGTGACTTCTTGGATCACGTCGGGCGCGGCCAGTTCGAGCTGCGTGGCGCCAACGGCACGGCGGATTTTGCCCTCGTTGGCGTCGTGGTCGCCGCGGATCAAGACGGCGATCGGCTTTCCGTCAGAGGTGTAGATCAGCGTCTTGATCATCTCGGCGGGCTTGCAGCCGAGGAACTTGCTGACCTGCTCGATGGTGGCGGCGCCGGGCGTGTCGACTTTCTTGATCTTGTCCAGCGACACTTCCGGCGGCGCGTCGCCGCAGGGCCCCACTTCCGCCCGCTCCAGGTTGGCCGCGTAGCCGCACTCGGGGCAGTGGACGATGACGTCTTCGCCGTTCTTGGCCGGGATCATGAACTCGTGGCTGGCGTCGCCGCCGATCGGACCGCTTTCGGCTTCGACGGCGAGGTAGACGAGCCCGCAGCGGTCGAAGATCCGGCAGTAGGCGGCGTACATTTTGTTGTAGCTTTTGCCCAGCCCTTCGAGCGAGGTGTCGAAGCTGTAGGCGTCCTTCATCAAGAACTCGCTCGTGCGCAACACGCCGAAACGCGGCCGCTCCTCATTGCGGAACTTGGTCTGGATCTGGTAGAGCGTGATCGGCAACTGGCGGTAGCTGGAGACGTGGCGGGAGACCAGCTCGGTGATCACCTCCTCGTGCGTCGGGCCCAGGACGATCTGCACCTTGCGGTTCTGGCGGCGGACGGCGAAATGGATCAAGACGTCGCCGAAGGCGTCGACCCTGCCGGTCTGCTCCCAGAGGGAGATCGGCGACATGGCGGGCATCAACAGCTCGATCGCGCCGGCGGCGTCCATTTCCTCGCGGACGATCCGCTCGGCTTTCCCGAGCGCCCGAAGCCCCAGCGGCAGATACGTGTACGCCCCGGCCATCACCTGGCCGATCAGCCCGGCGCGGAGCATCAGCACGTGGCTGGGGATTTCCGCCCCTTCGGGCGTTTCTTTCATGGTGGGGATGAACGTTTGGGTCCAGCGCATGGGAGAGAATCGGGCTCGGGGGACTTGTGGCTGCCGAGGCGTGGCGTCAGTGCGTATCCGGGAAAAAGGTGACAGGCACCATTTGCCGGAACGGCCCCGGAGGGTGCTTCGCACAAATGGTGCCTGTCACCTTTTCCCCTCTCGGAAAGGGCGCATTTTAGGCGATTGTAGCAGATTCGGACAAGGGCAGCCGGCCTCCCCCTTGTGGAGGATTCCGCCATTTCCTACAATCCACGTTCTCTTGCATCGGGGTTCTCACATTCAAGGAGACGGCATGGGGCGACGCTACGTCAAGCAGTTGGGCGAACAGGAAGCGGTCGACGAGGTCTTCCGCGCCGGCGAAAAGCAGTTGCGGCCCAACCGCAGCGGAAATCTCTACCTTCAACTGGAGCTGTCCGACCGCACGGGCGCGATCGGCGCCCGCATGTGGAACGCCAGCGAGTCGCTCTACCGTTCGTTTGAAAACGGCGACTACGTCCGCGTGGAGGGCACGACGCAGTTGTTCCAGGGGGCAATGCAACTGATCGCCACCAACATCACCCGCGTCTCGCCCGAAGAAGTCGCCGAGGACGACTTCTGCCTGCTCACGGCGATCGAGGTCGACCGGCTGGTGCTGCGGCTGGGCGAGATTCTCCGCGGCATGAAGAACCCTCACCTCAGGAATCTGGCCGAGTGCTTCCTGGTCGACGAGCGGCTGATGGCGAGGTTCGTCCGCGCGCCGGCGGGCATCAAGCTTCACCACGCGTACAACGGCGGCCTCTTGCAGCACGTCGTGGGGATGATGGAGCTGGCGCTCCGCGTCGGGCCGCTTTACCCCATGGTCGACAACGACCTCTTGGTGATGGGCGCGTTTCTGCACGACATGGGAAAGATCGACGAGCTGACCTACGACCGCGAGCTCGCCTACAGCGACGAAGGGCAACTGGTCGGGCACCTCGTGATGGCCGTCGGCATGCTCGACGGCAAGGTTCGCGAGGCCGAGCAGCTCTCCGGCGAGGAAATTCCCGAGGAGACGGTGCTGCGCCTGAAGCACATGATCGTCAGCCACCACGGCAAGTACGACTTCGGCAGCCCCAAGCTGCCCATGACGCCCGAGGCCGTCGCGCTTTTCTGCCTCGACAATCTCGACTCGAAGCTCTTTTCCTTCTCGCAACTGATCCGCGACGATCCCAACGTCGACAGCCCCTGGACGCACTACAATCCCAACCTGGAGCGGAAGCTGTTCAAGGGAAGCCCCGAGGGGGCTCCATGAAGGGTCGCGATTATGAAGAGGCCGTGCTCGCCCTCGTCGGCCGGGTGGACTATCGCCCGGCGAAGGCACGGGTGATTGCCCGGCGGCTGGGCGCCAGCAAGGACGAGGCGGCCGAGGTGAAGGGGGCGATCAAGCGGCTGGTGGCCGCCGGCCGGCTGGTCTACGGCGACGCCCGCCAGGTGCAACTGCCCGGCGCCACCGTCACGTCCGGCAATCGCGTGGTGGGCGTGTTTCGCCGGCACGAGTCGGGCTTCGGATTCGTTCGCCCCAGCGGCGTGCAGGGGACCGCCGCCGACGTCTACATCCCGGCGCGGAAGACGGCCGACGCCTCTACCGGCGACGTCGTGGTGGTGCGGCTCACGAAGCAGAGGTCCGGCGACCCCGGCCCCCGCGGCGCGATCGCCGAGATCGTCCAGCGCCAGACGCACCAGTTTGTGGGCACGTACGGCGAGTCGGCCGGCGGCGCGTACGTGCAGGTCGACGGCCGGCTGTTTGCCGTCCCGATCGCGGTGGGCGATCCGGGCGCCAGCGGCGTCCGCGGCGGCGACAAGGTCGTGATCGAGATGATCCGTTTCCCCTCCCAGTTCCGCGAGGGGGAAGGCGTGATCACCGAAGTCCTCGGCGCCCCCGGCACGCCCGGGGTGGATACCCTATCGATCATCCGCGAATTTGCCCTGGCCGAGGAGTTCGCCGAAGACGCCCTGGAAGACGCCCGCCGCCAGGCCGAGGGCTTCGACGAGTCGATCCCTGCCGGCCGGCTCGACGCCACCGGGGAGACGGTCATTACCATCGACCCGGCCGACGCCCGCGACTTCGACGACGCCATCTCCCTGGAGCAGATGGAAAACGGCCACTGGCGGCTGGGCGTGCACATCGCCGACGTCGCGCACTTCGTGGCGCCCAGAACGGCGCTCGACCGCGAGGCGCACCGGCGGGCCACCAGCGTCTACCTGCCCGACCGCGTGCTGCCCATGCTCCCGGAGATCATCTCCAACGGCCTGGCCAGCCTTCAGCCGGGCAAGCTCCGCTATACCAAGACCGCCTGGATTGAGTTCACCGCCGAAGGGGTCCGCACGTCGACCGAGATCCATTCGGCCGCCATCCGCAGCGCGCGACGGCTGAGCTACGAGGAGGTCGACGACTTCCTGGCCGCTCCCGAGAAGTGGCGCAGGAAGCTCGGCGCCAAGGTCCACGCACTGTTGGGGCGAATGCACGAGCTGGCAATGATCCTCCGCCGCCGCCGTGTCGAACGGGGCGCGCTGGAGCTGACCATGCCCGAGGTCAAAGTCGAGCTGGACCGCGACGGCCGGGTGACCGGCGCCAAGGTGGTCGAGCACACCACCAGCCACCAGATCATCGAGGAGTTCATGCTCTCCGCCAACGAGGCGGTGGCCGAGTCTCTCAAAGAGCGGGGCGTGGCTTTCCTGCGCCGCATTCACCAATCGCCCAGCCCGCACAAGCTCAAAGCGCTCACCGAGTTCGCTGCCCATCTCGGCCTGAAGACCGCGCCCTTGGAGAGCCGCTTCGAGCTTCAGGCGCTGTTGGATCGCGTGAAGGGTCGGCCGGAGCAGCACGCCGTGAACTACGCCACGCTGCGGTCGATGCAGCGGGCCGTCTACAGCCCGATCGAGGAAGGCCACTACGCCCTGGCCAGCGACTGCTACTGCCACTTCACCTCGCCCATTCGCCGCTATCCCGACCTCTCTGTCCACCGCGTGCTCGAGGCGGTCCTCGAAGGCAAGACGCCGGCCGTCGACGGCGACCGCCTGCTCGTGCTCGGCGAGCACTGTTCGGAGCGGGAGCAGCGGGCGGAGACCGCCGAGCGCGAGCTCACCAAGCTCAAGCTGCTCGCCTACCTGAGCGAGCGGATCGGCCAGCAAATGGACGCCGTCGTCACCGGCGTGGAGAGCTTCGGGCTGTTCGTGCAGGGGATCGAGCTACCGGCCGAAGGGCTGGTGCACGTCAGCTCCCTGCCCGACGACGTCTATCACTTCGACCGCACCGCCCACGCGCTGGCCGGCCACCGCAAAGAAAACAGCTACCGGCTGGGCGACGTGGTCCGGGTGGAGGTTTTCCACGTCGACCTGGAGCAACGCGAGCTCGACTTCCGCCTGGTTCAACAAGGCAAGCGCCCGCCGCGCCGCAAGCCGAAGACGAAAGGTCCCAAGCCGCCGTCAAAAGTCCGCAAGGTAAAAGCAAAGGTTCGCAGGGCCCCAAAGACAAAACGAAAACCCGGCAGCCGGGGCAGGACAAAAGGCTGAAGTCTTGCTTTCTTTCCCTTCTTGAGAGTGTAGCATCAATACGGGATCCGTTGCGATCAGCGCAGTGAAGAGACCACGAAAACACGAAAGTACGAAATCGCGAAAGAAGGGGGATTCCGACTGCTCAGCCAGGAAGTCCTGGTGCCACCGTTTTCTGGGCTGATTTCGCGTTTTCGTCCTTTCGTGCTTTCGTGGTTGCTCCGTAATGCTGCTACAGTCTTCCCTTTTCCCCTTTTCCCTCATTGCACTTCGTTGCGATCTGGTCGTTGCTCACGTAGGTGTACGGTCAAGAAGGCAATCGCTTTTCGCCACATTGCCTCGGAGAGCACGTGACCAGTGTCTTTTTCGATGAACCAACTGAAATGGTCGGCCGCGGCGGCCGCTTCGTACACCTGAGCGATCGTCTCGATCCCTTGGCGGACCTCTTCGATGGGGCTGCCGGCGTCCAGCTCGCCGAAGTTCATGTGCAGCGCTCTGGGCGCGATCAGGGCGGCCACGTCGGGGGTGTCGCCGTATTGGAACAGCCCCGGGATGAAGTTGGCAAAGCAGTGCAAGAGGTGCGTGCGGTGGATCGCCGCGTAGGTCGGCAGGCAGCAGTTGCCCACCAGGCACGCCAGCCGCGGCTCCCAGGGTCCCACCAGCCACGTGTGCGTCGAGCCCATCGAGTGGCCGTAGCAACCGATGCAGTCGCTCCGGACCTCGGGGCGGGTCGACAAGTAATCGATCGCCCGCCGCATGTCCAGAATACTCTTCCACGCCATGCACTTGCCCGCCACGACGTAGCGCAAGAACTCGAACCGCTCGCAAGCGGCGCCTTCAAGATGCTCGCTTTGCCGCTCTTCGAAGCAAAGGGCGTCGGGGCAGAGCACGACGTAGCCCTCTCGGGCCAAGGCCGCGCCGGTGTGGTGCATGGGGTCGCCGGCCAGGCCGGCAGGCTCGCTCTTGCCCAAGTGGTACTCGTCGGCGTGCTGGTGCCAAACGGCGACGGCCGCCGCCGGATGCGCGGCGTCGACGCCGTCGGGAATGAGCACCAGGGCCGGCACCCGTTCCCCCGGCTCGACCTGGTACGTGACCGACTCGATGCGGTAGCCCTCCTTCCGGATCGTCTCACGAAGCTCGGCCTCCAGCGGCGGCGGCTCAGGCCACGGCCCGCCAAGACATTCCAGAAGTTTGTCGCGGAACGGTTGTGATTGCATGGCGTGGTGCGAAAGCGTGCGAGTCCGGGAACTACGAGCTACTCAGCCTTGGCAGCTTTTTCCAGAGAGTGCCGGATGAGGATCGAGGCGGCTTCGTCGCAGGCCTTGAGCGCTTCTTCCCCGCCGCGATTGCAGGCAACCAGCACGCCGAAGTCGCGTTTCGGGGCGAGCCACGCCACGGCGTACCAAAGCGTGTTGCTGCCGGAGTGCGAAAGCGCAACGCCGTGGGCCCAGTTGCGCTCGACGACCATCCAGCCGAGGGCGTACTTCGGCGGCCCGCCCTCGGCGGGAGCGTGGAGCTTCTCAAAAGCGGATCGCTCGAGGCCGAGGCCGGTCGGCTTTCCCCGAGCGCCGGCCAGATGTGCCGCCGCGAACCTCGCCCAGTCGCCTGGCGCGCAGTGAGCCGTGCCGGCCGGGCCGATCGCCGTGGGATTGTCGGCCAGCGGCCCCGGCTCTACCGGCGCGCCCATGGGGCCGTGTCCGCGGGGCTGGTCCACAACGCCCAACGTGCCAGGCGCGCCGAAGCCGAGGCTCGTCATCCCCAGCGGCGCCGCGATCTTCTCGCGCAATAGCGTCTCCCAATCCTTGCCGGCGACCGTCTCGGCCATGTGGCCGGCGATCGCGTATCCTGCGTTGGAATAGATGAACTTGGCGCCGGGTTCGGCCGACGGCTCCTGTGCGAGCACGTCGCGGAGGAGCAAGTGTCGTGCTTGCGCAGGCTTGGCGGGAGAGGTACGCAATCGCAACTGGAGCACGCCGCCGGGCAGCTCCGCCGGAATCCCGGCCCGATGCGCGAGAAGCTGCTCGAGCGTGACGGAGCGGTAGGCCGGCTGGATCGATTCGCCAAGCTCGGCAAAGACGTCCGCGATGGTCGTGTCCCAGGAAAGATCGCCCTGGTCCACGAGGATTGCGCATAGCGTGGCCGTTATCGCTTTCGTGCAGGACCCGATATGGAACTTGTCGCCGATCGTGACTTGCTCGGGACTGCCGCGGCGCCGGACGCCCGCCGCACCCTGCGCCAGCAGCTTCTCGCTGGTCAAGGCCACCGCCGCCATGCCCGGCACGTCGTGTTTCGCCAGAAGAGGGGCCAAGAGGCGGCCGACGTCCTCGGCTGCGCTAGAGGCGAACGGTTCTTGCCGGGGCTGCGATTCCCCGGCGGTGCCCGCGTGCGCGTTTTCGACGAACGCCGCGGCGCCGAGCACGGCCATCACCACCATGATAACGCAGGTTCGCTGGAGTGGACTCGTCACGATGAGCTGCCGGTTCGTGAAAGTTGCGAGCTTGAGTGTTTAGAGTCTTCCTCCCGTGCATCCGCGCGCCGTGCGCGTATGTTGTAGAGTATTGGGATGATGGAATACTGGAATGATGAGATTGGGCACCGATGTCCCCCATCATCCCATTATTCCAGCATTCCATCATTCCAATGGCTTACTCCCTGTTTAGTTATGGCTGAAGGCCACGCCAGGGTTTTTCTTCCACCCGCTTGAGCCAGATGCGGTTCAGTCGCATCGGCTCGCCGCCGCGGGATTCGACCACCTCGGCCTTGAGCACGGCCGGGCCGGGGGCCAGGTCGAGCGTGCCGAGCGACGCGGTGGTGAAGACGTCGGGCGTGGGCGTGGGCCGCGGCCGGCACTCGACCGAAGAGCCGCCGGCCGAGATCCGCACCAGCCCGCCTGCCGCCGAGGCCGACGATCCATAGCTGATTTTCACCTCGTAGCGGCCGCCGCTCAGCACGTCCAGCCGCCACGTGGCCGCCTCGCCCGGCGCCGTCCAGCCGTCGATCGTGTCCCAGTCGTAGCCGAGGAACGTGTACTTGATCGCGTCGCCGTCGAGCGTGGCCCAACTCGCCTGGATCTCCACCGGGTCGTCATCCGGCGAGCCGACCGGGATGGGCACCGGCTCGTACGCCTGGCCGTCGGTCGCGTCTACGAACCACCGCAGGAACTCCGACCGCAACTCGGCGACGATCTCGGGATACTCTGCGGCGATGTTTTCCGTCTCGCCGGGATCGGCTGCGAGGTCGTACAGCGCGCCGGCGGGCTCCTCCGGAAGCGGCTCGTCGGCTTTATGGTATCCGACCAGTTTGTAGCGGCTGGAACAGATCGCCCAGCGGTTGTGCGGGTTTGGCGTGTAGCGGTCCCAGGTGTGGTAGAGATACTCGTGGGGGCTTTCACCCCCTCCGGACGCCAGCAGCGGCAGGATGCTGCGGCCGTCGAGCTTGCGGTCGGCGGGCAAAGGGATCTGGAGGAGATCGCAGAAGGTGGGCAGGAGGTCGACGTGCGAGGCCATGGCGTCGACCTTGGCCCCGGCGGGGAACCGGCCCGGCCATCGCGCGAAGAAGGGCTCACGGACGCCGCCCTCCCAGACGCTCGCCTTATTACCCTTCAGGCCCGCCTTGAAGGCCTTGCTCACGCCGCCGTTGTCGCTGGTGAAGATGACGATCGTGTCTTCCCTCAGGCCGAGCTCGTCGATCACAGCGAGCAGCCGCCCGAGGTTCTGGTCTACAAGATCGACCATGGCGTAGATGCGGGCTTCGCGCAAGGGGAGATCACGGGCGAGGTATTTTTCGATCAGCGCGTCGCCGCGGGGCTGGCCGTCGTGCGAGGTGCCCACGACGTGCGGCGAGTGCGGGGCGTTGTAGGGCAGGTAGCAGAAGAACGGCCGGGCACCGACCGAAGGTTGGTCGCCGCCGGCGCGAATGAACTCGATCGCCGCGTCGGTGAACAGGTCGGTGACATGGCCCCGGCCTTCCACCGGCCGGCCGTTGTGCACGATCTGGTCGGGATAGTCGTAGCGTTCGATGTGGCCGTGGTAGTGACCCAAGAATTCGTCGAAGCCCCGCTCGTGCGGCCGGTAGCCGGCGTACTTGCCCAGGTGCCACTTGCCGAAGGCGCCCGTCCGGTAGCCGGCCTTCTTGAGCAGTTGGGCCAGCGTGATTTCGCCCCGGCCGAGGGTGTCGCCGCCGAAGCGGGTGTTGTAGAGGCCGGTCCGCAGGTAGAAGCGCCCCGTCAACAGCCCGGCGCGCGTCGGCGCGCAGACCGGCGCGGCGTAGAACCGCCGCAGCCAGACGCCTTCGGCCGCCAAGCGGTCCATCACCGGCGTGTCGATCTTCTCGTTGCCCGAGACGCCCGTGTCCCAGTAGCCCTGGTCGTCGGTCATCACCAGCACGATGTTGGGCCGCGGCGGGTCGGGCGAACCAAGGGGCACGGTTATCAATGCGGCGGCCAATGCGAAGTGCAGCATGGTCAACTCCAAGCTCTTTCGGAGAAACAATGTCGCGACAATAGCCGGCGGCTATTCTCTTCTCGATTTCCCAATCGTATTGGGCTTCACCATAGCGGCCGGCGGGCGGTTGTGCAACTATTTCCGCAGCAGCGCAAAGGACGTGGCGAAGCCCGAGCGGCCATGCTACAATCGCCGCACACGACGACGGACGCGGCAATCGTGCCGCTGTGGCTCAAAACCGGGAGACCATCATGATGCGCTGGAAAACGGCCCGGATGGTTGTGTTGTGGACGGCGGCGGCAGCATTTTTGCTTTGGCACTCGCCGCCCGCCGGCGCGGCGGAAATCGACGCAGCCCAGCGGGAAGCCATCGTCGAGGCGGCCGCCAAAGGGACCGACTCGTTCTGGCGCCAGATCGCCGCTGCGGAACCGTACGATTCGATGGGCGTGCGAAAGCTTTTCGCCGACGCCTTGACGCTGTGCGAAGCCCGCGTCCACCCCGAGCGACTCGGGCGGCTGTTTGAGCTGGCCGTCAGGATGCAAGACCGCCACCCGGACAGCCCGGGGTTTGGCAATCTGCGATGGTACTGGCGCGATGGGCAGGTGACGGATCGCAACGCGGTCGAGTTTTGCATGCAAGACGCGGTGTTGATCTGGCGCCGGCACGGCGACTGGCTGCCGGAGCCCGTCCGCCGGCAACTCCGCCAACTTATGGAGTATGGAGTCGAGGGCTGCCTTCGCCACCGCGTGCGGACCAGCTACACGAACATCGCCGTCCTGAACGCGTCGAACCTGATCCTGCTCGGAGAGCTTTTCGGGCGATCGGACGCGGCCGAGGAGGGCTATCGCCGCTTGGACGCAGTGGTGCTCTGGACGTGGCAGTTCGGCACGCACGAGTATTGCAGCCCGACGTACTACTATCCCGATCTGGCCGGGCTCGTGCTCGTCGAGATGTACTCCGAGCGGGAGCAAGCGAGGCAACAAGCCCGGGCGCTGGCCGAGCTGCTCTGGACCGACGTCGCCGTGAACTGGTTCGCTCCGGCCGGGCGGCTGGCCGGGCCGCAGAGCCGCAGCTACGACTACTTGTACGGCCTGGGAGGGCTGGACCGCTTCCTTTGGGTCGAGGGCTGGCTCGACGGCGAAATGCCCGAGCCGGCCGGGCTGATCGTGCCACTGCTGGCCGAGTGGTCGCTGCCAGGGCGTTTACACCAACTGAGCACAAGTCGTTTTCCGCGGCTCGTGCGGCAAAGCTGGGGCGAAATGCCGCCGCAGTCGCGAACCCACATGATGTACGCCGACGTGACGCTGGGCTCTGCGGGCGCGGCGTACGGGCTGCAGGACATGTCGCTTACCGTCGATCTGCCCGGCCAGCGGAGCGAGATCCGATGCTATTTCATCGCCGACGGCCGCGAAGACCCGTACGGCAAAAAGAAGTACGAGACGGGCTCGGCCCGGCACATGAAGGCGTTGCACTTGCAGCCGTTTTGGGCGGCCGCTCAGCAGGGGCCCGACGCGCTGGGGCTGGCCGTCTATCGCGGCGAAGACCTTCCCGCCGACCTCGTGACCAACGTCGAGAGCCATTTCGTGCTCCGCCGGCCGGCAGACGGGATGTGGCTTGGGGGGCACGCGGTCGATTTGCCGCCAGCCACGCCCGAGCGGCCGGCCACACTGCCCGTCGAGCAGGGACAGCCGCTGGTGCTTCGCTACGGCACTGCCGGCGTGGCAGTCCGCCTTGTTTGGGCGCGGCGGCAGGACGCCACGGCAGCCCCGGCCGCATTGGTCGACGACGGCAATCCTTACGGCGCGATGCGGCTGACCGCCGAACATCTTTCCCCGGAACAGACGGCCGAGGCGGGGGCGGCGCTCTGGATCCGCGTGGGGAGCGGCCTCTCGGATGACGAGGCGTTCACGGCGTGGCGGGCCGCCTTTGAAGCGCTGGATGCAACTGCCGTCGAGGTCTCGGCCGAGAGGCTGTGGATCGAGGTGCCGGGCGAGGCGGAGCCGATCTCGATCCTCGCCGAGGCCCCCTTCGGCCGCGGCGGCAAGCTCAAGCTGCTGCCCGAGCCCAGCCGGGCCGTGCTCGAATGGGACGGCCGCGAGATCGGCCGCCCCCTGCTGGAGTCGCTCGAGCCGGTGCGATCGCTCCGCGAGCAAATGGAGTCGCTCGTGCCGATCGAAGTGCCGGCCGAGGGAAGCGTTTCCTGGGAGGCCGAGGCCGGCCTCCTCTTCCCCGGCATGACCGCGGCTGAAGACGCCGAGGCTTCCGGCGGGCGTTACGTCTGGCAGCCCGAGGACTACGCCCTGGGAAGCCGGCAAGGCACTGTGAACTGGCCCGTTGCGATCGCCCGCGCGGGACGCTATTGGCTTTGGGGCCGGGTGCTGGCGACGACGGGCAAAGATGACTCGTTCTACGTCGAGGTCCGTGGCGACGACGGCACGTCGTTGCTGCCGCCCCGCGCCTGGCACACCGGCCACAGGGGCCGCTGGTCCTGGGAGCCCGTGTCGCTCGAAAACGGAAAAGGGGACAGGTCCAATTTGCCGGGACGGCCCGAAGGGTGCTTCGCACAAATTGGACCTGTCCCCTTTTCCGCCCCGACCTTCGAGCTGCCGGCCGGCGCGTGCCGGATCGTGCTCACGGCCCGCGAGGCCGGCACGCGGCTCGATCGGCTGATGATCACGTCCGATCCGAAGGCTTCGCCGGAATGACTGCGCGGTGGCTGTACTGTTCTGGATGCCGGCAGCCTCCGGGATGGTTGGCAGCTTTGCCAGCGGACCGCCTAGCCGGACTCAATCATTGTCGCGCATCGGCGGGCTCACCGAGGTTTGTTAACCCCCGATTCAGAAACGTCTCTGCCATCCAGGCACTTCTTCCCCTGCACATTCAGGGCAGATCCCCTTCCCGCCACAATGCTTACAGGGCACGGGCTTGCCAAACAGTCGCCTGAATATCCCAAACCCTCGGAACTGCTTCCTGCGGATCAAGTCTTCGCCCCTGCCGTGACAGAAGAAGCATTTACCGGGCATCGTCGGAGGCACTTCGTGGCCTGTCGCGAGGAAATTGCACCCGATGCAAGGCTGATAAATGCACGCGATCTCCCAGCCGCCGTCTTTTTCGAGCAGAAGGAAGCGCGTCGTGACAATCGGAACGGGCAGTTCATCGTGTGTCGTCTGACGAGGCCGAGGAACCTCTACAAGCAGGCGGTTCGAGGATTCTTCGATCATCTTGTACGATTCTTTGGCTGCTGGCTCGCCTAGGCGATCGCACGTGGCCTTCGCGACGTTATCGTAGCCTTGCCGAACGGCCTCGCTTCCATATTCTGCGATAAAGCGGGCTTCGCAACCGGATAACCGCGACTCCAAATGGGCCCGCATGTCACGCCAGCACGCCTTGATGTGCGCATGAACGAGGTGTCGCCAATCGTGTCTGTCTTCTGCGTTCATTTTTCGAACTCATCTTGCAGGTGGCAAGAACGTGATGGGTTGGAAAAGCACGCCCTTCGCTGCGCTCAGGGCTTGCCACCTCACCGAACCGCGAAGCGGTTCTATTGCACAGCCCAGGGTCGCGAAGCGCACCCTGGGTGAGCGTACCTTCCGCGTCACGGTTACGCCGAAGGCGTTGTACAAATGGGGGAGCGTCGCCCGACGCGACAGCGGCGCGTCATCGCGTTGCAAGTCATGCCTCGAAGACGACGTAGGAAACGGCAGAGCGTTTGTAACGTGTTCACTCGCAGACCGGGTGGATTACATTCGACTCAGTCTGACCCTCCTTTTGGCTCATCGAACCGGATTCCCACCGCCTCTAGGTCAGCCAGCACTCGCGGCGCCATGCGGTAGTACATCGAGAAGCCCTTGCCGTAGCTGCTGCCTTGGGCCGAAAGGGGCAGGGCCTCGGTGAGCACGCGGCGGAACCGCTCGTCGCCCGTCCAGAGATAGGCCCTGGCGACGCCCTCGACCATCAGCGGCGAGGCGCCGGGGCGATAGTCGGTCTGGGGGCACGACGTGTAGCGGAAGCCGCGGACCGCGTCCGAGTAGGTCTCGTCGAGCAGGTAGTGGGCCCCGCGGATGATCGCCTCTTTGACGCGCTCGTCGCCGCTGGTGTCGTGGTAGTATTTCAGCCCGGACAGCAACACCGCCACCATGAATCCGGCGTTGCCGCGGTGCCGCGGCTCGCAGTGGCAGTGGCCGGGAACCATCATCCGCGACCAGCCGCCGATCTGGTAGGGTGTTCGCCCCTGGGTTTGATGCTCGGGAAGCGGAACGGGGAGCGCGTCCTGGAGCTCCAGCACCCGCTCGACGATCACCTTCGAGGCGTTCTCGTAGTAGGGATCGCCGGTGGCCGCCAGCGCGGCGGCGTTCATGATCAGGTGCCAGCCGGGTGTCCGCACGGAGGAGAAGTCGTAGGGGCGGCGGAGCTCTTGCCGGGCGAAGTAGTCGGCCACGGCAGAGCCGGTCTCGAGCGAGCGGCGGTCGCCGGTGAGGAAGTAGTGGCCGAAGTGCCCCTCGACCCAGGCGTGGCTGACGGTGTAGCCGCCGCGGGGGAAACCGAGAGTGTCCGGCACGCTCTCGTCGTAGTACTCGCCCACGTGGCACATCTGGTGGACGTAAACCGCCCCCATCATGCCGGGGTCTTCACTCCACTGGACCGTGTCGACGTCGCGGTTGTGAAGCTCGGTGGCGTGGCCGAGGAAAAAAGCGTCCGGGTTGCCCGAGCGGATGTATTCCAGGAAGAAGGCGTGCTGGGTGTCGTACTCGACGTTCCCCCAGTTCGAGCCCCGCTCGCCGTACCAGTCGCCGTAGTTGAGCAGGCCGAAGTCGCGCTGCCGCCGCTGGGCGGAGGCGTAGGCGGCCAGGTTCTTGTCGATCGCTTCCTCGTAGAGGCGGAACCGCTCGAGATTCCGCGCCGCCACGTCGTAGAACGCCTTGCTGCCGCAGTACCACGCGGGCGCCGCCGTGGCCAAAAGCGGCCGCTGGAACACGGCGCAGAGCCGCCCTTGCCGGGGCTCGTCGTCGAACGAGAGCAATAGCTCGTGGGTTTTGGCGACGCCCTGCTTGAGGCGGTAGCAGCCGTCGAGAAGGTAATAGTAGAGGTGATGGCCCTCCTTTTCGAAGGGGAACTTGTCGTAAAGCCCCGCGTCAAACGGCGGCAAGAGGCCCACGTCGAGCCGGGCTCCCTGCGACGCGTTTTCGGGGCGAAGCAAAAAGGCCTTGGGATAGTTCTGCCAGCAGTCGCGCACCGCCACGGCCCAGCCGCCCTCGCCGGCGGCCGCGATCGATCCCGCCAGCCGCGCCGGCCGCGGTGACTCGCCGCCATGGGCGGCGATCGTCACGATCTCATCGTCAAATCGCTGGCGGACGCCGATTGGTGGGAGATTGCCCCGGACAGTCGAATTGTCCGGGGCAACCGAATCGTCGAGCACGATCGCCTGGTCGTTCTCCAGTGCCACCCGCCACGTCCGCTCGCCGGCCGCAACCGGAACGCTGTAAGAAAGCTCCTTGAAGTTGGCAAACTTCTCCGGACTGTCCACCAGCAGCGTGTGGTGGACGCGAAGGAAGGCCGCGCCCCGATAGGCCTCGACGCGCTTTTCGATCCGCGCCAGCCGCGAACCGTCGGCGGCCGCAAGCCGCGACGTCGCCTTCACCACCGCCCGCAGCGGACCCGACTCCTCCACCTCGATCCGGGCGTCGCTTTCGGCGGTCGTATAGGCCGTGCCGCTATCGTCCAGCGCCTGCGAGCGGACGGAGGAGCCGGGCGGGATGAGATCCCGTCCGCCGCGCCGGAAGTCGGCCAGGTTGCCGTGCGAATCAATGCGGAAGCTGATCGCACCGGTGTCGATCGCCACGCCCGAGGCGTCTTGCGAAACCGAAAGCCCATCCGAAACGGGCACCGGGCGCACGGAGCGGCCGAACTCGAGGCGGTACTCGACTTCCGCCTCCGCTGCGGCCGCCGCCTGGAATGACACCAGCAGCCACTTGACGCTGCCGTCGGGCCAGCGGGCGGTGACGGCCACCTGGGCGGGCACTTCGCCGGCCGGCCCCACGAGCCGCACGTGATCCGCGCGGCCCAGCCGGCCCTGCGGCACCGGCACGCCCGTGGTGATCGGCCAATCCTCGACTCGGAACGGGTGCGGGTTGCGGAGGGCAAGCGGCACGGCGGTTGTTTGCGTTTGCGTGTCCGGCAGAGGCGGGCCTGACGCGCGGAAGACGAAGTCGTCGCCAAGCACGGGCGAGCCGTCTCGCCTCATGCACGTGGCCCGGCCGTGGTAGGTCGCTTGGGGATCGAGCCCTTCGAGCACGACGCGATGCACGAGGCAAGGGGCCTCGTTCTCGACCAAGCGGCCGTATTGCGCAGAGCCGCCATACTCGAACCTCGTGGGGCTCGGCCAGGTGGTCGTCCAGGAGACGATCACCTGCCCTGGATGGTCCGGCAGGCCGCGGGCGACCATGTTCTCGACGGCGTAGTGGACGCGGCGGATCTCCGGCGGCCGGGGAAGGAAGACGACGTTGGCGATGCCGTGGCGGCCGCCGCTGCCGAGCGCCCGCAATTCCACCCGCTCGCCGCCGCGGAAGTCGCGGGCGTCGCGGAGCCAGTAGAGCCACTCGGTGTTGTTGTCCTGGTTCGCGACGGCCACTCCCAAGAGGCTGCCGTCGATGTAGAGTCCGACCCGCTCGTCGCTGGAGTCGTCGTACATCAGGAAGCCGACGTGATAGCGGCCCGCCGCCGGAGGCGTCGTCCACGCGCGGCCGCCGGGCTCGTCGAGCCGCAGGTGGGGCCATCGCTGCGAAGTACCCAGGTCGACGCTGAGACCGTCGGTTTCGAGCCGGTCGTGCGGCACGACCAGCACCGCTTCGTCGGACAGCACCGCCTGCAACAAGCCGTGGCCGAACGTCGCGTCGACCTGGTGATTCTCCCGGTAATCGCCGGGGCGGAGGATCTTCTTCCGCGTCGAAAGCGGCACATCGGCGATCTGGCGCTTGGCGGTGGAATCGCTCATGCGGGCGGCCTCTTTGCCCTCGGTCGTGGTGTGGCAAAGCACGTAGAGGGCGTAGCGGACGCCGCGATCGTCGCGGCCGAGCGGCACGTCGGCGGAAATCACCAGCGCGTCGCCCTCGACCGCGTACGTGATCGGCGGCCCGGAAGAGCTCTTGCCGTCGGGGTCGTAGAGCGTCGAGCGGCCTTGGCCGGCGGCCATGGTGAGCATGTACTCGGTGCCGGCGTTGGGGGCCGTGGGGGCTTCCTTGCGGCCGGTGGACGCGTCGGCGTCGGCGTCGACGTAGAGGTGCAGCACCGTGTCGTCGGGGCGGGGCGGGGCGGCCAGCGTCACCCGCCACAGGTAGCGGTCCTCTCCCACGTGGCAGAACTCGACCGAGAGTACGTCCTTGGTCGGGTCGTAGCCCGGCTGCCGGCGGCGATCCTCGGGCTCGAGCCCGTCGTCGAGCACGAGTTGGAGCGGCTCGCTGGAGGCGGGATCGGTGCCGAGGATCTCTTCGTTGGCGGCGGAGATCCCGTCGCCGTCGACGTCGTCGGCGGCCGAAGCGGCTTGCGCCAGAAACAGGACCGTCAGCACTCCCGTGGCAATAACGCCAGGCGATCGAGCGTTCATGGCTCTACTCCACGTCAGGTGGTCGCGATCACGGCTGGATCCGCAGCACGGGATTCTATGCGGCCCTTGCGCTGCGCGTCAATCATCCAGGCCGTCGAGCGCGCGGCGGAAGCACCCCTTGGTCGCCTCGTCGACCCAGGGCTGCTTCAGTGCCCAGCGGAGGCCGTATCTCAGCGACTGGTCGTCCAGCTGGGAGATCCGCTTGCCGCAGCGACTCATGGCCGTGACGATGCTGAGGAAATAGATCACGGTTGCCACTTCGTCCGGCACGGGGCCGTCGTCGCGGCTGCGGCAGGACTTGGCAAACGCCTTGGTCCACTCCAGAAGCTCGACCGGTGGACTGGGGTGATGGAACAGGTCGCGGAAGGTGTGGATCGTGTTGGGAAAAGGGGACAGGTCCAATTTGTGCAAAGCACCCGCCGGGCCGTTCCGACAAATTGGACCTGTCCCCTTTTCCGGCCCGCGGACCGACGCAAGGGGCGACGGACCGAGCCGGCTGAGGTCGAACTCCAAGGGCGCGTCGAGCTGGTGCTGGAGGATGGCACCCAGCTCGTCCGGCTCCCAAAGCGCTTCGCCGCCCTCGTCCAGGTGCATCATTCGGGCCAGCGACTGCGGTTCGTTCGCGTCGAAGTCGTGCATCCGTTGGCTGCCTCGTTTTGCCGGCGTGCCCGCGGCCGTCCGGGGTTTTACTGCTTCGAGCCGGCGAGGATCTCTCGCAGCTCTTCGATTTCAGCGTCGATCTCAAGACCTTTGGCGTACTCGCCGACGACGGTGCGCAGCGCGCGGGCGTACATCCGCTTGCCGGTCATCAGCACGTTGGAGGCCTGGCTGGGCGACTGTAGTCCGAAGCGGCGGACGAGCTCGGCGTAGTCGGCCGGCGGGGCGCTTTCGAGGATGGGGCGGACGACGCGGGCCTCGAACACGCCCCAGACTTCCGCTCGGCCGCCCGCCTCGCACTCCGCCCGCATCCGCCCGAGCGCCTCGGAGACCACGCCGCGTGCCCAAGCGACCTCGAACGCGCCGGCCGGGCTCTGCTCGGCCTCGATCAGGCCGGCGCGGCTGCCGAGGTCCACCAGCGCGGCGTCGGCCGGCGAGCGTTTCCTGGCCCTCTCGTCCCGCAGGCGATTGCTCACGAAGCGGTCCAGGGCGGTCAGCAGGAAGGTGCGAAATTTGCCCAGCCGCTCTTGGGCGTGCGCGATCAGGTCCTTCTCGATGATCTTCCTGGCGACGAACTCCTGGAGCAGGTCGTCGCTGCGGTCGGGGGAGAGCCGCTTGCCCTAAACGAGGTGGGCCTTCAGCGCGGGCAGGTAGGCCACCAACAACTGGCCGAGCGCTTCGCGGCCCAGCTCCGCTTCGTGGAAAGCGGCCCGGCCCACCAGCGACCAGTGCGTGGTGGGGAACTTGTCCTGCGGCCTGGATGGATCGGCCGGCATCGGTCGCTTCCCTGAAACGGCGCGGGCGGCATTCGGTCTCGCGCCGCCCATTGTAGCATCGGCGCCGCCGCGGCCGAAGGGAACAGTCCCGTTTTCGCGACACGCCGCGAAAATCGGGGCAGTCCCCCGTGATCTCGGCCGACGAGCGCGGCAGGAATGACTGGGCATCTCTCGGGCGAGCACCTACAATAGGCGGACCCTCCCGAGGAGAATACGCCGGTGGCGGTGCTCAAGCGGTCTTGCCAGTGGATGCTGCGGTGGCGGTACCCGGCCGTGCCGGTGGCCCTCGGGCTGCTGCTGGCATCGCCGTCGCTCTGGGGCGGGCTGACGATGGACGACTACACGATTCGGGCGGCCGTGATGAACTGCGAGCTGGCCGACGGCGTCTCGGCCAATCCCTGGGAGCCGTTCACGTTCCTGGACGGCGACCGCCGCACGTGGAGAATGATCGAGGCGGGCTTGCTCCCCTGGTGGACCGACCCCGACTGCCGCCTGGCGTTTTGGCGGCCGCTGACCGCCGTGACCCACATGCTCGACTACCGCGTCTGGCCCGACCAGCCATGGCTGATGCACGTGCAGAGCCTTTTGTGGTTCGGGTTGCTGATCGGTTCGGCGGGCGTGCTGTACCGCCGGATGATCGGCCCTCCGCGCGCGGCCTGGGCGGCGGCTTTGGCGGCGCTTCTGTTTGCCCTGGACGATGCCCACGCGTATCCCGCCGGCTGGCTGGCCAACCGCAACGAGCTGCTGGCGGCGTCTTTTGCCATCTTTGCGCTGGTGGCCCACGACCGCTGGCGGCGCGACGGCTCTCGGGCGGGCGCGTGGCTGGCGCCCGGGCTCCTGCTGGCGGCGCTGCTGGCCAAGGAGTCGGCGGTTTCGACGGGCGGATACCTGCTGGCCTACGCCATGTTCCTCGACCGCGGCACGCGGCGGAGCCGGTGGCTGTCGCTTTTGCCTTGCATCCTGGTCGGCACGGCCTGGTACGCCGCCTACAAGGGATTTGGATTCGGCGTGTCGGGCTCGGGCGTGTACGTCGATCCGGCCGACGACCCGATGGGCTTTGTCCGCCACGTGGTCGCGTTTGCGCCGATCCTGTTGCTGGCGCAGTGGGCGTTGCCCTGGTCGGATCTGTGTGTCATCTGGTCGGCGCCCCTGGTTCTGGCCCACTGGCTCTTCGCCGTGCTGTGCCTGGCGTTGATCGCCCTGCTCTTTGCGCCGCTGGTGCTCCGCGACAGGGTGGCGCGATTCTGGGCCCTGGGGATGCTCTTGTCCGTCGTGCCGGCCTGCCTTGCCTTTCCGATGGACCGGCTCCTGGTTTTTACCGGACTGGGCGCCATGGGGCTGCTGGCCCAACTGCTGGCCGGCTGGAAGGACGGCGGCGATTGGGTCCCGCAACTCGGGGCGTGGCGGCGGGCGGCAGGCGTCGGCGCGGGTGTACTGCTGGCCATTCACGCGCTCGTCGCGCCCGCGCTGCTCTTTCTTGTCATGATCAGCCTGCCGAGGCTGCTCGGCCAAGACCTGCACTCGATCATGCGGGGATATCCCAGTGATCCGCACTTGCCGCGGCAGACGCTGGTCGTCGTCAATCCGGTTTTCCTCGGCGCCGATTGGCTGCTCACGCAGCAGCGGCAACACTCCGGCGAGCCGCTTCCCCGGCGGCGGCTGCTCTTGACCACCGCCTGTAGCGCCGCGAGCGTCAGCCGAACCGACGCGCGAACGCTCGTCGTCGGCGTGCAAGGCGGATACTTGCCGCCGCTGGGGCGTTGGCCCGGCAACCCTCGACCGCCGGCAGTCTCGCACGTTTACGGCATCCGGATGTTCGATCGGCTGGTCCGCGGCGACCGCAATCCCTTGCGGCTCGGCGAAGTGATCGATCTGCCGGCGGTGCGGATCGAAATCAGCGAAGTGACGGCGGACGGCCGCCCGGCCGAGGTCCGTTTCCGCTTTGCGACGGCGCTGGAGGACGACTCGCTTCGCTGGCTCCAGGCGAGCGACGACGGCTACCTGCCGTTCCGGCCGCCGGCGATAGGTGAGACGGTCGAGGTGACGGGAATACCGTAGCGACGGCGGCGGCCGTCTCCGCGCCCGACGGGGATTCATTTCAGAAAGTCGGGCAGGTAGCCCTGACCGGTTCCGCTGGTGCCGATCTGCTTCTCTTGCTGCTGCCGGCGGTGGCGCTGCTCCTGCCGGCGCAAGGCGACGTAGGAGCCGCCGAAGATGCGGTCCTCTTTCCCGTCGCCCGCCTCGACGACAATGGCCGACATCTTGAGGAGCCCCTTCCCCTTGGCGTTGATGGCGTAGCATCGGGTCTGGCACAGCCCGCAGCCGACGCACTTCTCTTCGAGCACGACGGGCGCCAGGAAGCCGGAGCCTTCGATGGGCATGCCGTCCTCGTCCGCTTGGGTGGCGACGCGGACGAACTCGATGGCGTCGTATCCGCTGGCGGCGCACTCGTCGACGCAGAGACGGCAATCCTCGCTTCCCGCGTAGGGAAGACACGTCGCCTGGTCGACGACGGCCAGCCCCATCCGCGCGGCCCGCTTCTCCTCCAGCGGAATCGCGCGGATCGCGCCGGTGGGGCAGACCTGGCCGCAGTTGTTGCAGCTCGGCTCGCAGCCCGACCAGTCGGCGACCACCTGCGGGGTCCAGGCGTTTTCCACCCCCCGCTCGAAACCGACCGGCTGGAGCACATCGTTGGGACATGTCTGGAGGCACTCGCCGCAGCGGACGCAAAGGCTCGTGAAGTGCGGCTCGGGGAGGGCGCCGGGCGGGCGGACCAGCGGCGCCAGCGCGGCGGCGCTCGCGCCGCGGCGGGGCGACGAAGGGAGCATTGCCACGGCCGCTCCGGCCAACGCTCCCGAAGCCAGCCCGACGCCGGAGGCCAGAAAGCCCCGCCGGCCCAGCGGGGTTTCGCCAGTCGGCGGCTCGTCGGCCGGTTTCAGATCGCCGCCGCTGAAGCGACCGACGAATTCAATGGACTTAGTAGGGCAAACGCCCCCACAAGTCTGGCAAAACGTGCAGTCGCCGGTCCGCGTGGTGAAATCGGCCTTGATTGCTTCGAACGGGCACGCCTGCACGCACCTTGTGCAGTGGATGCAGCTCGACTTGACCTTCCGCTCCGTGAGGCGGAAGACGTTAGCGACGGAAAACAGGGCGCCCGTCGGGCAGGCGTACTTGCACCAGAACCGCGGCTTTACGAGGCCGAGCAGGAGCACGAGGGCGAACAGCCCGATCGACACCGCCTGGCCCGCCGTCATGGCCGGGACCTGGTGCCATCCTCGCTCCAGGCCGGTCTCCAGCGGCTTCACAAGGAAGGCCATCGCGCGGGTGACAACCGGAATCGCCGCCAGGAAGCCGCAGAGAAGCAGCCCGAACAAGGCTGCCGCCAGCACCGCCGCCAGCAGGTAATACTTGAGGTGAACCCACCAGCCATCGCCACGCACCTGCCAGCGGACCACCCGCTTCCCGACGGCCCAGTCGAACAGGTCGATGATCGTTCCCAGCGGGCAGACGTAGCCGCAGAAGCCGCGGGGCACGGCCAAACAGACCAGCAGGACGGCCGCGGCGCACCAGAGCGACCAGGTCCACGTCCTGGCGGCCAAGGCGGCGGAAAACACGGCCAAGGGATCGATGACGAGGAACGACTCGGCGTCGAGCCTCTCCTTGGCGATCAGGTCGTCGGCGTAGTGCGACGGCCACTCGCCGGGCGCCGCCGCGCATAGCGTCCACGGCCCGAAGCTCACGGAGAGCGCGTCCAGCGCCTCTGGGGCAAGAGGGCCGCTGGGCTCGATCTTCAACTCCTTCTCCTCGGCGTGGGCAATCCGGAACGGCCCGAGATAGGCGTTCTCCTGGAGGCTCGCATCGATGACGTGTAGCAGTCGGCCCGGCCCGAGCGGCTCACTCGGCGGCTCTTCGGCAACGACGGTCGCCCGGCCCGTGGCGGCGTCGACCTCGACGGGGAGCCAGCCGGGCCAGACCGCCGCGGGCCGCGCCGTGTACGGCCAGGCCACGTAAAGGAAAAGCCAGAAGAACAGCGCCA
>Ga0180437_10001498_pt1 | contig 40042 bp, 54 predicted proteins | sample SS_ome_4_FD_132410 | JGI IMG/M metagenome (GOLD analysis project Ga0180437, IMG submission 132410) | Hypersaline lake sediment archaeal communities from the Salton Sea, California, USA - SS_3_D_1 metaG | ecosystem: Environmental > Aquatic > Non-marine Saline and Alkaline > Hypersaline >...
AGGGGTCAGGGGTCAGGGGTCAGGGGTCAGGGGTCAGGGGTCAGGGGTCAGGGGTCAGGGGTCAGGGGTCAGGGGTCAGGGATTTCTGATTCAGCATTCAGCATTCAGCATTCAGCATTCAGCATTCAGCAAGAGGAGAGATGCCGCCATGAAGAAGATGCTCCTGTCGCCGTGGATGATCTTCACACCACCGATCATCGCCGTGATTTACGTAGCAGTCTGCTGCCTGATATCGGTGGATCGATCGACGGCAGGCGTGGAAGCGACGCTTCCGCAGGCCTTGCCTCTGATGGTGGGTGCCGGGCCTTCGCAGCACGTTACCACCAGCCCCAGCCAACTGAGCAACGTGGGCTTTACGGTGGTTACCGATCTCAGCTCGGCGGTCGCTTTGACGCCCTCGGCGGGGACGAAGCTCACCGAGGTCCAGGCCCTCGGCGGCAACATCCGCTGGCGGTCCGACGGCACGTCGCCGACCGCCTCGAGCGGGATGATCCTCTATGCCGGCGACGTTCGCTGGTTCAGCCGGACCGAGCTGGCGACCACCCAATTCATCCAAGAGTCTTCCGCGGACCTCAACCAAAACGACTGGAGCTACTGATGCATTCAGCATTCAGCATTCAGCATTCAGCATTCACCATCCTGTTGGCTTTGATGCTTTGGCCCTCTGCGGCCAACGCTCAGCGGGATCGTTACCACTCTGGCGGACAGGGCACGGATGCGGTCTGGCTGGTGGTTTCGAGCGAGTTCGCAGGCCACGTTGGTGGTGGAGGTTCCAATAGAATTTTCCGCTGCGATGGGACGAACGAGAAGGCCCAGATCCGGGCGGCATGTAAGTCGATTCACAACCTTAGCAACAAGTGGACCTGGCAGAACGGCGGGGCCTCGATCCACACCGGCGACTTCGGGTGGGTGGTGAAGGTCAGTACAACCTACCACATGTTCTACGGCAATGGCACGGCAATCAAGCATTCGACTTCGAGCGATGGGATCACGTGGACCGGCTCGACAACCGTTCTGGACAAGGCCGCCGCCGGACAGTGGGACGCGAGCCTCGTGGGGGTCCCCACGGCTTGGTACGACTCGGGGAGCACGACTTGGTATTTGCTCTATCGCGGGGCTTCGGGTACGACGGGCGGAATCGGGCTCGCCACTCGCGTCAACGCCGATCCGGCGGGAGCGTTCACGCGAACTACCGCCGGCGGTGGAACGGCTACCGGGCGCGTGATCAACGACACGCTCAACGAAGATCCCAGCGGGATCATCAAGGTTGGGTCCGATTACTATCTCTACTGCAATTCGACCAGCGGCAATCGGCAGTTGGTCGCCTACACCACGACGGACGTTACGGACCACACGAAGTGGGCGAAGGTCGGCCCAGATCCCTTGTTTACGGGCTACCGGTTTTGTGCCGACGTGTTCTACAACTCGACCGATTCGCGGTACTATCTGCTGATTGCCAGGTTCTACAACGCGGCCACGGAAGGCGTACTGGAGTTGTGGTCGGACACGGCCCCTACGTTCGCGCCATCCAGCCGGCGGTTCGACGGGATCGTCGTCTACGACTCGACCGGGCAACTTGACACGCCCTGTGTGATTACGGACGACGTGACTCGCACACTGGCTGGGACCGACACACTCCAACTTTTCCTGACCAGCACGAGAGAGACCGGCTACAAGATGTTCTATCTGACCGGCGGGACCGTCACGGCCGCCGTGGCGAACGTCTCGGTCCCCCGAGCCGGCACACTCCGCTTCTCTCCGGGGACTTTCGAGGTTGATCCGGACACGTTGTCCACGAGCTACACCTCGCTCGATTTCTGGTACGGGACGGTTGTCGAGGGAAGCGGGGCCAAGATCACCATCCCGGACTCTCACGATGCCGCGATCCCTCAGTTCCTGAGCGTCTGCGATGACTCAGTGGTGCGTGATTTGGTTCTCGATGGCAACAAGGCGAATCAAGCGACCGGTCTGATGTCGGGAGTGGTTGCGGCCGCCGGCGGGCGTTGTGTGGACGTTACGGTGCAGAACTGGACGAATCACGGGTTTTACTGGTGTGACCTCGGGCGCTTGATCCGTTGCCTGGCGCGAGACAACACGGTAGACGGTTTCAATGTGCGTGCGAAGACGCGGCTGACTGATTGCGAAGCCTCGGGCAACGGGGATGAGGGACTGGATGTGGTTGGCGATCATGTAATCGCCGAGAGCTTCTATGCGCACCACAACGCGGGGAATGGCGTAGCCTTGTCCGGCGACTATTTCAAGGGCAGTATCAAGTCGACCTACAACACTCAGGACGGAATCTTCTGCACAGGTGCCTCGTATGCCGACTTGACCGTTGATATCCACGACAACGACAGCCAGGGGATCATGGATGCGGCCAGCGGCAATAGGCTGCTTTACTCGACGATCACGGGCAGAATCTACAATCACAACGGCACGGGCAGCACCTACGGCATCTTCCTCTACGGCGATTACAACGTGCTGAACGGTCTCATCATCGAGAATTGCACGGGGGCGAACAGCCGGCAGAACTACATCGACGGCGACAACAACCGGATCACCAACTGCCGTTTCTTCAAGGGCGCCGCCAACTCCAACTATGGGCTCTATTGGTCGGCCAACTCGGCCAGCAACATCCTCCAAAACTGCCAGCACGACTGCAACACCGGCTTGGCCGAAGACGGGGCGGCGGCGGCGAACACCGAACGGGATAACCCATGAGCGCAGTTCTTCTAACCTTGCTCCTTTGTCCCGGTCAGATCATCGTGGCCGCCGACAACTCCTCGCCCGAGTGGCAGGAGCGGGCCCAGTTCCATTGCCGCGATGAAGCGGACGATGCCGTTGTGATTCAACGCGCCGCCGATCGGGCCAAGGGCGGCGAGCGGCTGGTGTTTGCTGCCGGGCGATACCGCTGTCAGAGCGGCGTAGTGATCGGTCCCGACGTGTGCGGGATCGAGGCCGCGGGGCGGGTCTGGATTCAGCGGGCGGGCAACTATGACGGCTGGCTGATGACCGTGCGCGGGCTGCTGCGTTGTCGGATCAAGGGGCTCAGCTTCATCGGCTCGCACAAGGCGAAGGGCCTCTTCATCGACAACTGCCACTGCTGCGTCGTCGAGCGCATATTCTGCTACTCGACGCCGCAGGCCCTAGTAGTCGAATCGGGCTGGCTGATGCAGCTATTGCATATCCGGGCCGAGGATTGCCGTTACACCGGGCCGCTGATCAAGTTGCAAGCAGTCCCGCAACTCCGGCATTTGAGCGTCGTCCGCTGCACCGGAGACGGCCCGATCCTGGAGCTGCTTGCGGGAAACGCCGAGCACCTGGCCATCGAGAAGTGCGAGTGCGGAAGCGGCCCGGTTGTGCGTTGGTCTACGTCTCTAGGGACGCTTGACAAGTTGCACTTTGAGCAAAACCGGGCTGCGGTACAGGTCGAATTGACGGATTGCCGATTGTGTCGGGTGGATAACGTCTCGCTGGGCGGCCCTAAGAATGTTCCGGTGGAAGTCGGCATCTTGCTCAAGAATTGTCGCAGTACCGATGTGGGCTCGGTCGTCGCCACGTGGTGCACGGATGCGATCGTGCGCTTCGAGCCGGACCTTCGGGATTGCCGAGCTGATCCGGAGCGGGTGCAGCTCTACCGCGATCGGGACTGGTATCCGCCGGAGTGGCTGCCGAAACATCTGATCGATCACGCGGGGCAAGGCGCGAGATAGGAGATCGCAGTGGCGAATCAAAAGATTGAATACGCTGCCTCGGCGGCACTGACGATTACGCTGGCCAATCTCACTCAGGATGCGAGTCTGTTGACCGGCCAAGAAAGCGCGGCAGTCGACAACACAACCAACAAATACCCGGATTACCTTTTGGCTGGGAAGGTGACCACGGGGACGAACCCGACTGATGCAAAGCAGATTCGCGTCTACGTCTACGCGCAGTTGGAGGATACACCCACTTACCCGGACGTATTTGACGGTACGGATAGTGCCGAGACAATCACCAGCGCAGACATTCGTAATGCCTGCGTGAAGCTGGCGGCGGTGATGCACACGAACGACACAAGCGATCGGACTTATTGGTTTGGACCGGTTTCGATCGCCTCGCTCTTCGGCGGCGTCGTGCCGAAGCGCTGGGGTGTCTTTGTCACGCACGATACAGGCGTCAACTTGAAAAACAACGCGGCCGATCAGGCGATTTGGCAAACTCCTGTTTACGCAACGGTGGTCTGATGCTCGGCGGATTGGGAATTGCGCATCCGCATCCTTGCGGCGACTTCGATCTGGATTTTGGCAGCCCGCTTGCCAAGGATCTGGTCTTTGCCCATGTTGGCCAGCATCCGGGTTCCGAGCACTACCATGACGGTTCGCTATTCGGCAACCACGGCACGCTGATCAACATGGACCCGGCCACGGATTGGGTGGCGACTCCGCATGGACCTGTGCTGGATTTTGACAACCTGGATGATCTCGTGCAGGTTTCGGATCTCGGAGGGATGATGGATTTTGACGGACGTGCCCCTTTTACGTTCTGGGCCTTATTGGCTTTTGCCCACAACAACGATCGCTGCACGATTATTGGGAACAGCGATCAGCCCAGCTTAGCGAATGGCTGGGCCTTCGGGCTGTGGAACACGGCACCCGGCACACTCAGGCTGACACGTGAAAATGACGTGAAATTTGGCAATGCTAATTTTGTGGCCGGCCAATGGTATCAAGTAGGTGTTACTTATGACGGATCGAACATTCGGTTTTACGTGGACGGGCTCCCGGACGGAGAGCCCCAAGCATCACTTGACAGTCTCGTGACAGCAACCAACAACGTGCGCATCGGCAATCATCCAGCGGCAACCACACAGCCTTTGAACGGATTGTTGTCGTACATCGCGGTGTGGGACGCGGCGCGGCCGGATGTTTTCCCTCTGCTGGCCGCGGACCCCCACCGCCTCATCCGCCCCCGCCGCCTGATCCTGCCGGCCGCGGCGGCGCCGCCGGCTGGAAACCCCTCGTACGCCTACGCGCAACAGAGCTTGTGAGCGAGCGATCGAATGCCAGATATCTGGGTAAATAGTTTGAGCGCCGTGACCGTGCCGGTGAACGTGCTACCGCTCTTGGACGACACCGACTTCAAGTCGATCGAGGAGGCGGTGGCCTATAACGCCAGTGGGATGGATCTGGTCTGGAATTTCGTCACGACGGCCGGAGTTCAGACCCAGACGAGCGTTACGCCGACCACCGGTGGCCTCCATGACTGGAGCCACAAGGGCAATGGCATCTACAACATCGAGATTCCGGCCAGCGGGGGTGATGTCAACAATGATACTGTCGGCTTCGGCTGGTTTACGGGCCTTTGCGACGGCGTGCTGCCCTGGTGCGGCCCGAGGATCGGATTCCGACCGGCTGCGCTGAACGATAAGCTCTGTGATGGTCCCTACAACGATTATCGGGGGTTGGCCGGCACGGCCTTGCCCGGCGCCGCGGCGGATGCGGCCGGGGGGCTGCCGATCAGCGACGCCGGCGGGTTGGATCTGGATACGCTTCTGGGACGGATTACCGCCAATGTGGCCACCGAAGCCAAGCAGGATATCATCGATACGGAAGTGGGGGCCATCAAGGCGGTGACAGATGCGTTGCCCGACGCCGGGGCGCTCAGCGACCTGGCGACGATTCTCGAGGACACGGGTGAGCTTCAGACTCGCCTGGACGACATGATTGAGGCGGATGGGGCGAACTGGCGGTTTACGACTAACGCCCTCGAACAGGGGCCCTCGGGCGAGGCCAGCACGCCCAATCTGCTGGTCTCGACGACCGTGGCCACGCTGGCCTCGCAGACCTCGTTCACCTTGACGGGCGGATCGAACGACGACGACGCCTACAACGGGCAGACGGCCGTCGTGTACGACGCCAGCGACTCGGACTACCCGAGCGTGCGGGAGATCACGGATTACGTCGGCTCGACCAAGAGAGTCACGCTGGACTCGGCGCCCGATTTCACGCTCGCCGTGGGCGATGCGGTCAAGATCCTGGTGGCCCCGCCACAGCTCGACGCGATCCAGGCCAAGACGGACACGATTGCGGGCGACATGACCGTCTCGGCCCCGGTCACCCAGGACCTGGATATCGTCATCTACCAGTACGACGATTATTACGACGCCGAGGGCCGCTCGCTGGAGTGGACCAACTCGGACGGCGACTGGGGCGGGGGCGATATCACCGGGGCCACGGTGAGCTTGCAGATCAATCACAAGCACACTGGGGCGGCGGTCAAGACCAAGGTGGGCACCGTGGTGACGGCCACGGGCACGCAGAAGGTCCGCGTCGAGCTGGGCACGGCCGACACGGACGATTTCACCGACTGCGGCGAGCTGTACAAGTATCAGTTGCGGATCACCCTGGCCGGTGACGGCGGGCACGTCGAGACGGTGGCCGAGGGGGACGTGACCGTGATCAAGAGGCTGGCGGCGAGCTGAGGGAAATGAGATTGACAGAAGGCGAAAGAGAGAAGCTGGCCAGTTGCCTTTACCAGGAGAAGGAGCGCGCGGAGAAATAGCAATGGCGAGGCGGGCACGCAAGCCGTGCGGATGGCCGGGCTGCGGGGAGCTGGTCGAGGCCGACCAGCGGCGTTGCTCTCGGCACTGCGGCCGGGCAGACGGCCGGCCAGGGAGCACCGCCCGTGGCTACAACTATCGATGGCAGCGGGCCCGGCAGGCCTGGCTCCGCGAGCATCCGCTCTGTGAGGATTGTGCCGAGGCGGGGCAGACTGAGCCGGCTACGGAGGTGCATCACCTGCGACCACACCGCGGGGATCGCGGCCTGTTTTGGCATCAGACGAATTGGCGGGCCTTGTGCAAGGCGTGTCACAGCCGGCAGACCGCCCAGGAGGGCCAAACGACCGAGCAACCCCACCGGGGAGGGGGGGTGAGATTGTCACCGGACTTGAGGGGCTAGACCGTTGTTACGTCCCGCGTTTTTTTGCGCGAAATTCGAGGGGGGGGCAAGCGAGGACCCGCCCACTGGGGAGGGGGGCGGCGGCGTCGCGGCCGAATGGCGGTCGGTAGGGCTTGGCGAGAAATCATGGCAAGGCGAGGCAGAAAACCGAAACCGACGGAGCTGAAGCGGCGGGCCGGGAACCCCGGCCGGCGGAAGCTTAACGACCAGGAGCCGACGCCCGCGCTTCGCGCCCCGCCCTGCCCGAGACACCTTGACCGAATCGCCCGCCGGGAATGGCGGCGCCTCTGCCGCGAGCTGCTCGAGCTGGGGATCCTGACCGACCTGGATCGGGCCGTGCTGATCGCCTACTGCGAGAGCTGGAGCCTGTACGTGCAGGCGCGGGAGAAGGTGGCGGAAGAAGGCTCCGTCCTGATCAGCAGCAAGGGCACGCCCTATGCGAGCCCCTACCACAACCAGATGACTGCCGCGATGAAGGCGATGGTCGGCTACGCCGCCGAGCTGGGCATGACGCCCTCGAGCCGATCCCGAGTAACGGCCCGACCGCCGACCGCCCAAGCCGACAAGAAACGCTTTTTCAAGATCTGCGGATGATGGCACCGACAAAAACCAAGACACTCAGCTACGATCTCCAGCGGACGATCCGGCAGATCCCCGGGTACGATCCGTTTCGGGATGCGGGCGACTGCTACTTCGACGAGCCCGCCGCGCAACTGGCGATCGACTTTGTCCGCGAGTGCCTCACGTTCTCGGCCGGACCGAAGGGCGGCGAGCCCTTCCATCTGGAGATCTGGCAGCAGGCGGTGATCGGCAATCTGTTCGGATGGAAGCGGCCGGATGGAACGCGACGCTACCGCGAATGCCTGATCTACGTGCCGCGGAAGAACGGCAAATCCGAATTGGCCGCAGCGATCGTCTGCCTGATCCTCTATACCGATGGCGAGCCCGGGGCCCAGATCTACTCGGCCGCCGCCAAGCGGGACCAGACGGGTTTCGTGTTTCAGCCGGTCCGGAAGATGATCGAGCGCGAGCCCGAGCTGGCTGCCCGCGCGCAGATCTACAAGTATTCGATCGTCGTGGGCGACGGGACTTACAAGGCGATCTGCGCGGAGGCCACCACGGAGCATGGCGGGAACACCCACGCGGCGGTGATCGACGAGCTCCATGCCCAGCCGAACCGGGAGCTGGTCGACGTGCTGGAGACCTCGACGATCGCCCGCGACCAGCCGTTGATCATCCATCTGACCACGGCCGATTATGATCGGCCCTCGATCTGTAACGAGAAATACGACTACGCGGTTAAGGTCCGCGACGGCCTGATCGACGATCCGAAGTTCCTGCCGGTGATCTACGAGGCCCAGCGCGATGACGATTGGCGGGACCCCAAAATCTGGCACAAGGCGAATCCGAATCTGGGTGTGACGATCTCGGAGGAGGCGATCGCCGAGAAGTGCCGGAAGGCCATCGAGACGCCGGCCTTTGAAAACACGTTCAAGCGCCTGCACCTGGACATGCGGACCGAGCAGAGCGTGCGAATTATCGCGATGGACCAATGGGAGGCCTGCGCCGGCCTGGTCGATCCCGAGGCCCTCAAGGGGCAGCCCTGTGTGGCGGGGCTGGATCTGGCGACGGTGAAGGACCTGGCCGCGCTGGTCCTGCTATTCGGCAACGCCGAGGAGGGCTATGACGTCCTGCCTTTTTTTTGGTGTCCGCGCGACGAGGCTGCAAAGCGGGACCGGAAGGATCGCGTGCCCTATCTGACGTGGGCCCGGCAGGGCTTGATCGAGCTGACCGACGGGAACTCGATCGATTACCGCTTGATTCGCAAACGGATCAATGAACTCGGAACGCAGTACCGGATCGAGGAGATCGGAGCGGACCCCTACAACGCCTCGCATCTGATCACCGAGCTCGAGGAGGAGGACGGTTTCACCATCGTCCAGGTGCGTCAGGGGATGCTCTCGATGAGCCCGCCGACCAAGGTCCTCTTGCGCCTGCTGCTCGACGGGAAGATCCGCCATGGCGGCCACAAGGTCCTCCGCTGGAATGCGGCCAACGCGGCCGGCCGGGTGGACCATGCCGAGAACGTGATGCCCGACAAGGAGCACTCGGGCGAGAAGATCGACGGCCTGGTGGCCCTGATCATCGCGCTCTCGCGGGCCATCGTCCGCAAAAGCAAGGGCTCGGTCTACGACGAAAGGGATGTGCGATGGCTCTAAGACCCCGTACCATTCTGGTCGAGGTGAAGATCAACCGTCGGGCACGGCAGGCCGTCGAGGCAATCGGCACAATGGCAGAACTCATCGAAAGCCTGGCCGAGGACCTGGCCTGGCGGGATGAGCCGAAAGAGTTGGCCGCGGCGTTGCATAAGCTGACTGCGGCCCTGGAATTCGAGCTGCGGATGGAATGAGCAGACTGCGGACGATCGTCGAGCTGGCGGGGCTGGGCCTGGTGGGCTTCGGCTGCTGGTCGATCTACCCGCCGGCGGCCTGGATCTACGCCGGGCTGGCCACGCTGCTGGTGGCGGCCTGCTGGCGGATTCTGGACGGGAGGCGGAAGGCGGAACGCGGGAGGCCGAACGAACCTGGGAGATGGCAGCCATGATCTTCGACGCACTCTTGCCTGCCCGACTGAGCGGGACGGCCAACCCGGACCAGTGGCTGATCGATTGGGTCCGCGACGGCCAAATGACGCCCAGCGGCGAGACGATCAACGAAGAGACGGCCCTGACCTGCGCGGCCGTCTACGCCGCCGTGCGGATCCTCTCCGAGGGAATTGCCTCTTTGCCCCTGGAGCTCTTTGAGCGATTGCCCGATGGCCGCCGCCGGGCTGCCGAGGACCATTCGCTCTATCGGGTCTTGCACGACGAGCCGAACCCCGAGATGGACAGCTACACGTGGCGCGAGGCCGGCCAAGGACACCTCTGCACCTACGGCAATGCCTACAGCGAGATTCAGCGGGCAGTCAATGGTCAAGTCGTGGCCCTTTGGCCGCTCTCGCCCAAGCGGACCAGGCCATTCCGGGAGGACGATGGGACAATCAAATACGAGCACCGGACCGAGGCCGGCGAGAAGGAAATCCTGGCGGCAGATGACGTCCTGCACGTTCCCGGGTTCGGTTTTGACGGCCTGGTCGGCTACTCGCCGATCCGGAAGCTCAAAAACGCGATCGCATACAACAAGGCGGGGGAGCGCTACGCTTCGGAGCTGTTCGCCAACGATGCGGCCTACGCGGGCGCGTTGGAAGTTCCCGGCCCCCTCTCGGACAGGGCCTATAAGCGGTTGCAGGATGCTCAGGCCGCGCGGGCCGAGCACGGCAAACGGCATCGCACGCTCATCCTGGAGGAGGGAACAAAGTTCGCCAAGACCTCGATGCACCCGGACGACGTGCAGATGATCGAGGCCCGCCGCTTCGGCGTCGAGGAGATTGCCCGCGCCTATCGGATCAGCCAGCACCTCTTGCAGCTCTTCACGGAGGGTGCGGCCAGCTACTCCTCAATCGTCGAGCTGGGGAGGGAATTCCTGGTCTTCACCTTGATGCCCTGGATCCGCAAGTGGGAAGGACAGATCAATCGCCGCCTCTTGGACGAAAAACACTTCTGCAAGTTCAACACCCGCGGCTTTCTCCAGGCCGATCATGCCGCCCGGGCGGAGTTCTATACCAAGCTTTTCAGTTGTGGCGGGATCACGATCAACCAGATTTTGGAGCTCGAAGACGAAGACCCGATCGGGCCGGAAGGGGACGTTCGCTTCGTCCCGCTGAACATCCAGCCGCTGGAGAAGGCGATCAAGCCGGAGAAGCCGAAGCCACCTCCGCCGCTTCCGCCGCCCGTTGCTCCAAAGGAAGAGGAGGAGAAAGAGGAAGAAGAGTCGAAGGGCGAAGAGGCAAAAGCCAACGAAGAGCAAATGGGCCGCTTGCTGGCCGAGATCCGCGCAGAATACGACGAGTTGAAGCGACGACGGCAGGAGCGCAACGAGCAGGCCGCCCGGCAGGTGATCGCCGATGTGATGGGCCGGCTGAGGACCAAGGAGCGCAAGGCGGCCGAGCGGGCCGCCCATCATCCGGAGCGATTCCTGGCCTGGCTCGACGGATTCTACGCCCACCACGAGCGGACCTTGGCCGAGGCCCTGCACAACCCGATGGCCGCCCTGTTGGCGGCCCAGGACAAGACGGCCGATGCCGCGGCCGCAGCTCGGCGGTTCGCCGGCAACATCTGCAACGCCAGCCGCCAGAGCCTATTGACGGCCGCCGAATGCCGCCCAGCCGAGTTGCCGAACCGAGTAGCTGCCGTGTTTTCTGCGCCCTAAGCCAAGGCCGCTAAATGCCGTTACCTTCACCCCGCCCCAACGAAACCGAGCCCGACTTCATCAATCGCTGCATGGGCGATCCGGTGATGGTCGAGGACTACGACGATCCAGAGCAGCGGCGGGCCGTCTGTCAAACCCAGTGGGAGCGAAAAGAGGAGCAAGCACCGATGAGCAACACCGCTACCATGAACAGGAGTCATTTCTGGCAGTTCGCGCCGAGGGCGTGGCTACGATCGAATGTGACGGGGCCGCCCTGCAGAACTGCCGGGGCGAGTGGCCGCCGCACTGCTGAATGCTGAATGCTGAATGCTGAATGCTGATTGATCATGGACATAGTCGACGAAGCCCGGAAAGCGGTGGCTTTCGGTCTGGAATGGACCGGGGGCGAATCGCCGGAGAAAGGTTCCGCAGTAGAGATTTTGCAGCGGATGATCGTCGAGGTGGAGCGATTGCGGGCGATGGAGCAGAAGTTCCTCCAGGATGCTGAATGCTGAATGCTGAATGCTGAATTAAGATCCATGCCTTTACCAACCCCCCGCCCCAATGAAAGCGAGCCCGACTTCATCGACCGCTGCATGGGCGATCCGGTGATGGTCGACGAATACGAGGACCCCGCCCAGCGGCGGGCTGTCTGTCAAACCCAGTGGGAGCGAAAAAAGGAGCAAGCACCAATGAGCAACACCAGCACGAACAGGCAGCCTGCACATGCGGGTCGTTTCTGGCATTCGCCGCCGCTCGAATCGGCAACGGCCTGGCTGCGGTCGAACGTCACCGCACCGCCGATAGGCGTCGACCACGATGAGAACGTGATCCGCGGCTATGTCGTGGCCCAGGAGGGGGCATTCAAGACCGAGGGACGGGGCGAGTTCGACCAGAAGGGGCTCAAGCAGATCGTCCGCTTGATGAATGCCACGCCGAAGGGCCTCAAGTCGCGCTTCGCCCACCCGACCCTCTCAGACGACGGGATCGGCAAGTTCTTGGGCCGGGCCCATAACGCGCGGCTGGAGACCGATCGCGTCCGGGCGGACCTGCACCTGGATCCGACCTCGTTCGACACGCCCAGCGGCGACCTCGGCGGTTACGTCCTCCGCCTGGCCGAGTCCGACCCGGAGGCGTTTGCCTCGTCGCTCGTCCTGAAGGCGGACGAGTTGTATCGGCTGGACAAGAAGGGCCGGCGGGTCCGCGACGAGAACGGGGAAGAGCTGCCGCCCTTGTGGTATCCGACCGAGCTGCACGCCTCCGACGTGGTGGATACCGGCGATGCCGTCGACAGCTTCCTTTCGGCCGGCGATCTGCCCGATGAAATCGTCCGCCGTGGGGCCGAGCTGCTCGACCGGCAGTTCCCCCGACTCGGCCGCGAGGAGCTGCGGGCCCATTGCCTCGGCTGGCTCGAGCGCTACCTTCAGTGGCGTTATGGCCCGGAGTCTACGGCGATGACAGATCCCCGGCTCCGGTCCCGCCGCCGCCGCCTCCAATCCCGCTTGCAGCGCCGCCCCGGCAGCTCCTAGTGCAGCCCGGGTCGGCGTCCTTAACCCAAGGTCGGGCGATCGCCGGGAGGCAGATAACCGCCTGGCCCCAAACGGTACGCGATTGGCCCCTCGGCTGCACTGACGGAGATCCGTGCATATTTTAGGCTACGATGGATCCTCGCGCATGCGCAGAATTGCGGTTTGAGCCAATAACCATCCGCCCCATCCCAGCGATAACCGGCAGCTATCAGCAGCTCGCGTGCCCTGTTGGCGACCTCGGCGTCGTCGGTCCGGGCCAACGCGATCTGCCCGCACGTGGCGAATCCATGCTGGCACGTCGGAAAATCCGTTACGTAACTTTCGGCCTCTGCGATCGTCTCGCACTCGACAGCGGACATGGAGCCGTGAGCGACTTGGTTTTGGTGCGCCCATGCTCGGTATTCTGTTGCCTTCATTTCACTTTCCTTTCGGCATTGATATACGTGAGTCACTAGTGCCCCGTTCCGTGATAAGCCATCGTTTCACCCTTTCTGCCGTTTATCGGCGAGGAGATTACCAGTAGATCTCGCCGTCGAAACCGCCGCGCGTGGCCTCAGTGCCATCCGGCGCGAGAATCATCCAGCAGCCACGTCCCGTGCTTGGCTCACGAGCACATTTGGTGACACGCCAGAGATTCGCCTCGACCTCTCGCCGCGTGCCTGTGGCTAGTATCTCGGTCTTTTCGCCGGCAAGCAATTTCCAGCCCGGATTCTCTGCCATTGCTGCGAGCGATCGTTGCCGCTTTTCGGCGATTGCCTTTAGGCGATCAGCCTCATTTTTTACTTGCCGCTGCTGCAACTCCAGGACGGCCTGCCAGTCCTGACAGGCGGACCGCTCCTCGGCGGTCGCGCGAGCCAGTGCGGCATAACCCAGCCGAAAGGCGCGATCGGCCGCCACTCCCCTTTCCCCAAAGCCGTTGGCGTTGCAGAACTCTCGCAGCGCGCCACGTCGCGGCAAGGGTCGCCACTGCCGGTGTTGACCCCACTCCTTGAGTTGTTTCGTCCAATCTTCCATCGTAAAGCTCCTGCCTCGAGAGGCGGTTAAATTCGCCACCTGACAGCCCGGTGGCCCGGCTAATACTGAATCACGGCTGGCACGGCTCCGTCAATTCGCGGATATGGACTGACTCGCTGTAATATCCGTTGGATTTTCCGATCCACCTCGAAATTACCGTTGCTCCATCGACGCAGAACGTCAGTGCCGTTCGCGTCTCAGAGCCTCGCGCGGTATCGGCCTGTTGCTCGTGATGCGTGGCATCCAAGAGCGGCTTACCCAGCAGTTGACGCCACTCCCCTTCAGTGTCGAGAATGCGGACCTTCTCGCAACAGCTTTGGCAGTGGTGCAGGAGGATCTCTCTGCCGCTCTCCGTAGTCAGGAGGATTTGATTGTTGTCCTCGTCTACGTCAATGGCACGCAAAATCTCACCCGCAAGATCATCCAAATCATCTAATTGCATTGATCGCTCCCTTTCTGCCACCGTCGGCCGGTGGCGTGGCTGCGGCCTCAAGGCCCCTCGACCAAACTCCTTGCCGTGCTCGGCATGGCCTCGACGAGATCAAGGAAATCGTGTAGTCCCTCGACCGCTTCGGCGTCTAGCCCGGGCAGCTCATCGAGGAGGACCAAGGCGATTCGCCTTGCACGTTTCTCGCCACTGCTGCTGGCCGGGCATTTACCCGAATCCACCAAATCCAGAAAATGGCTGCGTGGCGCAGCCTCCGATTCAGTCTGCCGTGTCATTTTGTTTCCCTTCCTCGCGATCCGCTCGCGGCCAACGTGCGACCTGACAGCCCGGTCGCCCGGCTATGGTTTCCGTCGGCGGAAGACGATCCGCCGGCCGTCATAGCACCAGTCCGCATTCAGCGCGTCGGCCAACCGCATCAATGTACGGATGGACAGCTCCGGTCGGCCGTCCGCCTCGATCAGCGAGACGTGTGGCTGCGAGAGCCCAGCCCGCTCGGCCAACTCCGCCTGGCTCAGTCCGGCCGCCTCTCGGCACTCCCGGATCTGCCGCCCGATTCCCTCCGTGTGTGCGATTGTCGTCATCATGGTCGTGTCTCCATTTATACATGATTATATATATCTCGGCCCGGCCGTCAATAGATATGATCGTATATTTTCCGGATTCGCGGCAAAATGGCCCGTTAGGGGGGGGTTACCGGGCGGTGCGGCCCCGGCAGCTCCTAGTGCAGCATTCAGCATTCAGCATTCAGCATTCCCCCTCCCCCGCTTCTTGCCCAAATTCCGTTTGCAATCGGGCCAGCCGATCCGGTAGGCTGGAGGGCTGACAAGCTGCCCGATGAGGCCGGGGCCGTGGCCTCGGACCCATCGGGCGGGACGTAGCCGAAAATCCACGCCGTCGCGGGGATTCGCTACTCGACGACACCCCATTCACAGTGTCGCCGGCAGCGGGTCTCCGCGGCGGCGTTTTGCTTTGCGCTCTCGCGACTCGGCCGGCGCGGGAGATGCAACCAAGATGCCGACAACGATTGATGAACTCTCCACGCAGTTCGCCGGCGCGACGGCCGAGCTGGACCAGATCCTCAAGGCGGCCGAGGGGGAAAACCGGCCGCTGTCCGACGAGGAGACCAAACGCTACGACGAGCTTGAGGCCCAGGCCGACAAGCTCCAGGCGGAGATCGACCGGATCGACGCCGACCAGAAGCGGCGGCAACGCCAGGCGGCCCGCCAAAAGCGGCTCGCAAAGCCCCGGCCGCGGCAGACGACCCCGCCCGATCCGGGCGACGATCTCAGTTTGCCCGGCGAGTGGAATGCCGAGGAGCGGGCGGAAGTCCGTCGGCAACATCACCGAGCCGGGAAACTCCGCGGCTTTGAAGGGCCGGGCGCTGCCGAGAATGCCTATCGGTCGGGGCAATGGTTGGCGGCCGTGCTCTACGGTCACGAGCCAGCCATGCTCTGGTGCCGCGAGCATGGGATTGAAAGCCTGGCGATGGGCACCGACAGCAATCCGAAAGGCGGCGCCCTCGTGATCCCAGAGTTCGAGAGCGCCGTGATCTCATTGCGAGAAGAGTATGGTCTGGCCCGCCAGATCTGCGCGGTGAAACCCATGGGCAGTGACGAAAAAACCTTTCCGCGTCGGTCCACCGGACTGACGGCCTATCCCATCGGGGATAACGAGGCCATCACCGAATCGGAGAAGAGCTGGGACGATGTTGGGCTGGTGGCCCGGAAATGGGGAGTGCTGACCAAGCACTCTTCGGAGCTCGATGAGGACGCCATCATCAACCTGGCCGACGATCTCGCCGACGAAATCTCCTATGCTTTCGCGTCGGCCGAAGACGGCTGCCTGTTGCTCGGCGATGGGACGAGCACCTACCACGGCATCATCGGCGTGAAAAATGCCGTCGCGGCCGGGAGCGTTTATACGGCGATTGCCGGCAATCTGACGTTTGGGAGTCTCGATCTCGAGGACTTCGAGAGCATGATCGGACAATTGCCGGAGTTCCCGGGGATCGATCCGGTGTGGGTGATCTCGAAGGCCGGCTGGGCGGCCTCCATGCTCCGATTGGCGGCCGCCGCCGGCGGCAACACGATGGAGATCCTGGAGAATGGCACACGTCGGCGGGTCTTCCTGGGCTACCCGGTCAAGATCAGTCAGAAGATGAACAAGGTTTTGACTTCTGACGCAAACGCGACCGGCAAGGTCTACTTCGGCGATTTCCGGCTAGGCGCACTCTTGGGCGATCGACGGCAAGTGCGGGTCAAGGTCTCGACCGATCGCTATTTCGAGTACGATCAGATCGGGATCCTGGGCACCGAGCGGATGGACATCAATGTCCACGGCAGAGGGGATGCGAGTAACGCCGGCCCGATCATCTCGATGACTCTGCCGGCCGCGTAACGAACCGACAGTCTCCGGTCCCGTGCGGTCCTGGTCACTACCCCGGGCCGGGGCCGCCGGGGCTTTTGATACTCAGATCAGACGCCAAGAAAGAACAAGGAAAGATAGAAATGATTCACGCACAAAAGGCCAAATGGCTGATGCTGACTCCCCCGGCCGCCAAGGTCGACAACGCCTCGGTGACGGTCGCTGAACTGGACACGGCTGGCTGGGATTATCTGGAGCTGCTGGTGGCGATCGGAGACCTCGACATCGCGCTGAGCGCGTTGAAACTCACCGAATCCGACGCGACCGGATCCGGTCACGTCGATATCAGCGGGACGGTGATCGGCACGGATGCGAACATCGCCGGCACGACATCGAGCCTCCCGGCGGCCGACGACGACAACAAGATGTGGCTCTTCCAGCTCGATCTCCGCAAGCGCAAGCGGTTTATCGACGCCGTGATCACCGTCGGAGACGGAACCACCGGAGCCTACGTCGTGGTGTTTGCGCGACTCAGCCGCGGCGAGATCGCGCCTCTGACGGCCGCGCAGGCCGGAGTCGAGGAAATTCTCCGCGTATGAGAACTCGCGCTGGAGACTAGCCGGAAGCCGCGAGGCCCAAAGGGCCAAGGAGAATCTATGCGCGTCCTTATGAAGAGCCGTTGGCGGGCGTTGCGTGAGGGGACCGAACACGATTTGCCCGACGGGATGGCCAACCTGCTGATTCAGCGCGGCATTGCCGAAGAGAAGGCGGAAGGCGGAAGGCGGAAGGCGGATCGGCGGCGCATCCGCCGCTCCAAGCCGTTTGTGGGGACCGCCGAGGAGGCCGAGCAGCAGATCAAGGCCATGGCCGCCGAGTAAATGTTGAAGGCTGAATGCTGAATGCTGAATGCTGAGAGCTAAGAAGTGAGCTGGAAATTAGCCACCGCGCCGACCGTGGAGCCCGTCTCGGCGGACGAGCTCAAAAGCCATCTGCGGATCGATGGGACAGACGAGGACGCGTATCTCGCCGCCCTGATCGAGGCGGCCCGCGAGCACGTCGAGGAGATCACCTGGCGGGCACTGATCAGCCAGAGCTGGGATTTCTACCTGAGCGAGTTCAAGAATCCGATCAAGATGCCGCGGCCGCGGCTGATCTCGGTCACCCACATCAAGTATTACGACACCGCCGGCGTCCAGCAGACCTTGGCCGATACGGTGTACGAGCTGGACACGGCCAGCGAGCCGGGGTTTGTGCGGCTGAAATACGGCCAGTCCTGGCCGACCTGCCGAGGCCACGAGGACGATATCGTGATCCAGTTCAAAGCCGGCTACGGGACCACGGCGGCGAGCGTGCCGCGGCCGATCCGCCAGGCGATCCTGCTGCTGGCCGGTCATTGGTTCGAGAACCGCGAGCCGGTCGCGCTGGGGACGACTTCGACGCTCATCCCGATGACGGTCGATTCGCTCTTGGCACCGTATCGCTGTGCGGACCTGTTGGCCGAGTTTCCCTAAGCAGGCCGAAGGAGGAAGAACGAAATGTTGGAAATCTTCCAAGAGTGCCGACGGCGGGGCGCGGGGCCCAATGACATTCAGCGCCGGGAGGTGGCGATCGATCCGGACAGCATCCATCGGATGGTGCCGACCGGCGATTCGCTCGAAGGCAAGGCCGTGATCGAGGCGGTGACCGACGATGGCGAGACGATCCGGCTGGTGGGCACGCTCCAGGAGCTGGTCCGCCAGATCAACGCGGGCGGCTATCGGGAGGTCTGATGATCAATGCGCGCAGGCACGTTGCGAAACCGAGTGACGATCCAGGAGCCGGTCGAGGGCTCGGCCGACGCTTTGGGCCAAAAACCCGTCACGTGGTCCGACGTGGTCGAGGTGTGGGCCGCAGTCCTGCCCCAGAGCGGCCGGGAGTTTTATCGGGCCCAGCAGATCAGGGCCGAGCTGACGCACCTGCTCTCAATCCGCTACCGGTCGGGGATCAACGCCACGCTGCGGATCAAGCTCGGGACACGCTACCTGTACGTCGTCGCGGTTGAAAACGTCGAGGAGCGGAATCACGAATTGCTCTTGCTCTGCGTGGAGGACGTGTCGTGATCGGGTGCAACGTAGAGGGTGTTCGTCAGCTAGAAGGGCTCTTGAAAGAGCTGGGCCCACGGATTGAGCGGAAGGTGACGAGGGGGGCGATGATCAAGGCTGCGCGTCCGATCGTTCGGGCGGCGAAGGCAAATTGCCACCGGCTTTTCGGCCATCGCTCCGAGCGGACGCTCGTGAGGCAGTACGACACCCGCCACACCTTGAAGGAGTTTTATGGAGGCCGCTTACTCCATCGCCGACGCAAGGGCCGGGTGCCTAGCTACCGCACCCGAAAAGAGCGCATTCGAACCCGGCAGCTCGAACGGTCAATCGGGTACCGGCTGAAGAGCTACACGGCGCAAGGCGTAGTCTTCGTGGCCGTAGGGCCTCGCTGGCCGCAGGGGGCGCATGGCCATCTGCTGGAGTTCGGCCATGAGCCGAGCGGTTGGTATGCGAGCCAACGGGGAGCGCACTTCGTTCCAGGTAGACCATTTATGCGCGAGGCCTTTGACTGTTACAAGCGCGAGGCCTTGACAATCGCCATCCAAGAGCACCGCGCTCGGGTCGAGCGCGAGGCCCAGCAGGCCAGCTACCACGCCCGGGCCGGGCTGACGGGCCGGACCTGGCAATGGATCCACGCGCGGGGAAGATAGCAAAATGCCCGAGACCCGGATGCTTGCGAAACTGCTGGCCACGACCGCCGTCACCGACCTGGTCGGCGATCGGATCCGCAAGCACCACCGCAAGACGGACTGGGGCCAGTCCGACGCGATCACCTATCAGCGGATCTCGACCGACTGGGTCAACGGGGCGGACAAGAACAGCTCGACGGCGTTTGCCCGGATCCAGCTCGATCTCTGGTCGAGCACGCCCCTGGGCGCCCGGGCCTTGGCCAACGCCGTCCGCACGGCGCTGAACGGCTGGAGGGACACCGACGGCAGTCCGGCCGTGTCGATGTGCCATTTCCTCAACGAACAGGATCTGCCGCAGGGGCCGGACAGCGGCGAGGAGGCGACGGAGTACCGGATTTCGCAGGATTACCTGATCCAATATAGCGAGTGAGGAGCGAGCGGCGAGGGGCGAGGGGCGAGAGATCGGCAGCCGAGAACAACAACCAGACCCTCGCCCCTCACCCCTCGCCCCCAAGCACAGCAACAGGAGTAACACCAATGGCAGACGATGGCTTCAACGGCTCGACGCTGGATTTTGCGAGCGTCACCCTCGGCCCCCTCCGCTCGTTCGGCTTTCGCGAGAGCGGCGCGCGGGTCCGAGTGAGTGGTGCGGGATCAACGAATCACGAGTACGAGGCGGGGATCCCCGATCCCGAGCTGGTCGTGAACTTCGTCGGCGGTCTGCCGGCGACCAGCGCCGACATCGGCAGCTCCGGCGCCCTGGTCGTGGCCTGGAACGACGGCTCGACCGACGGCACTCTGGCCAACGCGGTGATCGTCGACCGAGGCACCGACGGCTCGATGGACGGCGAGACCCTCTCGTCGATCACCTTGGTGCCGACCCCAGCAGCATGAATGCTGAATTCTGAATGCTGAATACTGAATGATGATCGATTTCGACCGGATTGTGATCGTCAATCTCGATCGGCGGCCCGACCGCTGGCTGCGGATCCGGGCCAATCTCCGCCGGATCGACTGGCCCTTCGACCGCCAGCCGGAGCGGGTCGCGGCCTTCGACGGCCGCGATCATCCGCCGCCGGAAGGTTTTGGGGGGACGGCCGGGGCTTGGGGCTGCTTTCGCTCGCACCTGGCCGTCTGCAACGCGGCGCTGCGCGACGGCGTCGAGTCGTTGCTGATCTTCGAGGACGATGCGCTGCTGCTGCCGGATTTCGATCTGCGGGCGCGGCGATTCCTGGACGTGGTCCCCGACGATTGGGAGATGCTCTACCTGGGCGGCCGGCATTGGGAGAAAGATCGTTGCCCGGTATCGGTGAATCGGGAGGTTTTGCAGGGTTTTTGTGTTTTGGGCACCTGGGCCTATGCCCTGCGCGGTCGGGCCATCGATGCCCTGCGCGACACAATCGATCGATTCCCGCACTGTCTGGAGGAGGAGAAATTCAACGTCGATCGGATCTTCGGCTCGCTGCAATCTCTTGAGCGACGGCCGGATCGGCCGATGGGCGAATTGCGGACTTACACGCCCTGGCGTTGGATGGTTCACCATGGCGAAGGGCTTTCGGATACCAACGGGCTCCGCTATCGGAGCTACCATTTCGACCTGGCCGACGAGCTGATCGACGAGCTCCGGGCAGGGCTGACCCAAGAGGAGGTGCTGATATGACGCGCGTGCCGACTGCGGAAGATATTTTAGGGGCCGACGATCTGCCGCTGCGCGAAGTGGCCGTGCCCGAGTGGGGCGAGGACGCCGTGGTCTACGTGGCCACGCTCACCGGCGAGGAGGCGGAAGGCTTGCAGGGGATCGACAAGGAGCCGAACTTTCTGGGGCGATTCGTCGCCTTGGTGTCCCGCGACGGCTTGGGCCGGCCGCTGTTTACGCGGGAGCAGGCCGAGGCGTTGGCCAAAAAGAATCAGACAACCTTGCGGCGGATCTCGGATGCCGCGCAAGACCATAACGCCATGACGAAGGCGGCGCAGGAGGAGCGGGGAAAAAACTGAAAGAGGCGGGCCGGCAGTTCCAATTCCTGTTGGCCCGCGAGCTGGGCTTCGGGCATCCCGATCTGATGCTGCGTCGCCTGACGATGCGGCAGATCGAGGACTGGGCCGCGTGGTATCGGCTGAGTCCCTTGGCCGCTGCGGGCGGTTTAATCCGGCTGGGTCTCGGCGGCGGACCGCCCGCCGCGCCCCGCCAGACGATCCAGGAGGCGAAGGCGCAATTTGCCCTGGCCCAGGCCGCCTTTGCGAAACGAGCGAAACGGACCAAATAGATGGCAGCAACCGTCGGCGAGCTGGTGGTCAATCTAACCGCCCGGACGGCGCAGTTCAACCGCGGACTGCAAACGTCGGGCCGGCAGGTCGGCACGTGGTCAAAGGGGATCGAGACGGCCGGAAGACGCGTGGCGGCCTGGGGCGGGACGATGCTGGGGATTGCGAGCGTGGGGGGGCTCGCGACGATGATCAAGCGGCAACTCGATCTGATGGATTCGACCGGCAAGCTCTCAGACCGGATCGGAATCGCCACCGAGGAGCTTCAAGGCCTGCGCCATGCGGCCGAGATCACCGGGGCCGGCACGGAAACCCTGGACAAGAGCCTCCAATTCCTGAGCAAGACCTTCGGCGAAGCCCTCGGCGGTATCGGCGAAGGAAAGGCGGCTCTGGAGAAACTCAAGCTGAGCGCTGAGGAACTCAGTCGATTACCCTTGGCAGAGGCGGTCCGGCTCATTGCCGATCGATTCCGGGCTTTGGATACCCAAGCCGAAAAAAGCTACGTCGCCACCAAGCTCTTCGGCCGCAGCGGAATGGCCCTGGTGAACACGCTGGAGCTCGGCAGTGAGGGCTTGCGGGAAATGCGGGCGGAAGCCGAACGTCTTGGGATAAGCTTCACGCGCGAAGTGGCCAAAGGAGCAGAGGATGCAAACGATGCGATCACCCGGCTGAAGGCAAGCCTCACGGGGCTGATCACGACGAAGACCGGGGAATTGGCCCCCAATATCAAAGCCGCGGTCGACAAGGTCAGAGAGTTAGTGGAATTGTTTCAGCGTGAGAGAACAGGGCCAGGGGCGGCATTCCTAGATCCGTGGGCCAACGTGAAGCGCCACGGCGAAGCAATAGTCACGGGAATTTTTGGCGTACCGCCTCCCGCGCTCGAAAGGCTCGCACCTCCGCCACCTCCGGCAGGTATCGTGGCCCATCGTCGGTTAATGGAGGAGCTCTACGGCGAGGAGGCCCAGAAGGCCGTGGCCAAGATGAATCGCCAGCGCGAGGAGATCGAGAACGCCTGGGGGCAATCCATGATGGCCGCGGCTGAAGCCGAAGCGGAGGCGATCGCGGAGCGCCGGCAGCGGATCCGCGGGATGCTCGAATCGATTCTGGGCGCGGCCGGCGGCGATGGCGGCAGACTGGGCCTGCCCGGGGCGGTCGGCCAGCAATCGGCCGAGGCCTACTCGATCCTGGTCCGCCACATGATGGGGCCGACGCAGAAGCGCGAGCGGACCGACCAGCAGATCCTCCAAATCCTCCGCCAGCAGCTCGAGCTAGAACGGCAAACGGCCCGGCGGATCGAGGAGCTGATGGGCCCGAGCCCCGATCTCCAGGAAGCACACTTCTGACAGCATTCAGCATTCAGCATTCAGCATTCAGCATTCAGAAATGGCCGTGATCTCCTGTCACCTGAAGCCGGGCTCTCGACGCGGACCGGTCCGCCGCCGCGACGGCGGGCGATCGTACTACGAGATCTACCTGGTCCGGACGAACGATCCCGACGACGACGGGTTGGTCGTGGAGAAGGCGGCCGGACTGCCGCAGATCGGCCACGGCTATCCCGAGGACTCCGCGGCCGTGGTCGACGAGATCGATCCCCAGGAATCCGATCAGGATCCGATCGTCCGCGGGGCAAAATACGGGCAGCTCTGGGAGGTCCAGATCCGCTACACGTCGGCCAGCATCGGTAGGGGCGGGCAGAGCGGTGACGTGCTGTCCTACCCGCCGCGACGGAGCTGGTCGACGATCGCCTACCGGATCTATCCCGTCGCAGACCTCGACGGCAAAGCCTTCCGGAATAGCGCGGGGGATCCCTTTGATCCCCCTCCCCCTATCTTCGAGCTGCACGACGTGCTCACAATCGAAGTCAACCGACTGAGTCACGACCAGGGCGAGGTCCGCGAATACAAAAATAGCATCAACGCCGATCCGATCACGGTCGATAGGACCACGTATCCACCGCATGCCGGCCGCCTGAACCAGTACGACGCCGTGCAGGATTTCCTCTCCGGCGGCGAGCCCTTTTGGCGGAAAACCTACGTGATCGAGTTCAACCCGCAGCTCTGGTATCCCTGGCGGGAGATCGACCGCGGACCGCGGCACAAAGTGCAAGGCCAGGAGGGTCTCTTTTTGCCGAAGGATGATAACGACGTAACCTTCGATGGCCAGCTCCTGCTGGACGGCAACGGGTTTCCGCTTTTCAATCCGGCCCGCGAGCCGGGCGGCGGGCCGGGCGGAGAGGGAGGCAGCGATCCGATCACGGGGTTGCCCTTGCATCAGGCGCCGCCGGGGAACCCACACCTGATTGAATTCCGCCTCTATAAGGAGCGTCCCTTCGAAGCGCTGCAATTGCCCCTGGGATAACACGAGGATCAAATCATCATGGCTACGCACATTTGGCGAGGCGACGCCCCGGCGGTCGCCCAGGTCGATACCGTCCAGATCACCGGGTACGACGCGGCGACGACCTACATCATCATGATCAACGGCAAGACCGTCTCCGTCCCGGGGACCACCGATGCCAACGGGACGGCTACGGCCCTGGCCGCCGCCTGGAACGCCTCGACCATCCCCGAGTTCGAGGAGATCACCGCCAGCGCCTCGACCGATACGGTCACGCTGACGGCCGACACCGCGGGCGTTCCCTTTACGGCCGTCTCCAGCGTCTCGGGCGGTGGGGGGACGATCGGGGCCGTGACCAATGCCACGGCCAACGCGGGGCCGAACGTCTGGGCGGCCAACAATTTTGATAGCGGGGCACTACCGGCCAACGGCGATACCGTGATCGTCGAGAACTCGAGCTCGGAGATCCTCTACGGCCTCGACCAGAGCGCGGTCACCTTGGCCGTGTTGACGATCCGCCAGAGCTTCACGGGCAAGATCGGTCTGCCGCGGAGCAACGCCAACGGCTACGTGGAGTACCGCGAGACGTTCCTCGCAATCTCCGCCACGACGATCAACGTCGGCGAGGGCGAGGGAAACGGCTCGGGCCGGATCAAGCTCGACACCGGCGCCAATCAAGCTGCCCTGAACGTGCACAACAAGGCCACGCGGGCGGAGACCGGCATTGCTTGTCTGCTCTGGAAAGGGACCCACGCCGACAATACGCTCAACGTGATCAAAGGTGACGTGGGCGTCGCCTTCTTCGGCGGCGAGACGGCCACGGTCGCCACGCTGAAGGTCGGCTATCTGTCCAACCAGTCCGGCGATTCGTCGGTGGTCTGCGGCAGCGGGACCACGCTGACCACGGTCGAGGTGCGCGGCGGCCAGGTCGAGCTGAACAGCAACGTGACGACCATCACCCAGACCGGCGGGAGCGTGAATCTCCGCGGCTCGGCCACGGTGACGACCTGGAACCTCGACGGCGGAATTGCCTACTATTGCTCCAGCGGCACCGCCACGCTGATCAACGTCGGCGGCGGCGGCGTCCTGGACTTCCGCCGCGACATGCAGGCCCGGACCGTGGCGAATCTCAACGCCTACCAGGGGGCCGCGATCCATGATCCGTTCAAGACCGTGACGTGGACCAACGGTCTGGATCTCCACCGCTGCTCGCCCAGCGAAGTGACGCTCAACATCGGCCAGCACCAGACCCTCACCCCCTCCGCGATCTGAGATGCCAAACTACGTCTTTCCCGACCAGGAGACCCGGCGGATCGCCGACGCGGTCCGCCGCGTCGAGGCCGATCCCCGGGACTTGACGCGGCGCTTCCGCAAGTGGGGGCCCGTGCCGATCGAGATTACGCGGTTCGAGATGACCGAAGCGCTCAACCTGCCCCAGAACGGCCCGGGCGTCTCCTGGGCCCACCGGCTGCGGTGGTCGCGCGACGATTCGCACGTCGGCTGGGATTACGACACGTTTCTGGGGATCCCCGGTGAAGAGTGGTACGGCGATTACACGGGCGGCTTCGCGCCCGATAACCACGTGGAGAAGATCATCCTGGTCGATGGGCTGCGCAAGCACTCCAAGATGCTCACCAGGACCTCGGGCACCGAAGGCGACGTGGGGGCGTATGGAATTGCGTGGAAGCCGCAGGATGGGCCCGTGCTCACAGACTGGGACCACAGCGGCTATTACGATCTGCCGCCGGTGGGCAAGAATTTTGCGGTCTGGGAAGTCTTGAGCATGCAGACGCCGGGCGACTTTTGGGGCCGGCTCGATCTGCCGTTGGATCGCGACGACGCGGCCGTCGACGTGACCGCCTTCCGGATGTGGGGCACCGGCCACTATACCTTGTTCGGCTATGACGTCTTTGGCCCTCTGCACGGCACGACCATCGAGGTCTACAACCCCAAGGGCAGTTGGGACGGCAGCAGCTTCGAGGGCTATCAATTCGCCGGCCACGCGGGCGACGTGGTCTATTGCCGCTGGCACATGCGCGAAAACCGTTACGTGATCATGGCCGTCGAGCCGAACGATCGCGGCTGGCTCACCCAGACGGTCGTGACGTCGGTGAACTTCGCCGAGCAGACGACCACGACGGTCGACATGAAATATCCGCCCTGGGCCCCTCCGGTATAATCAGCATTCAGCATTCAGCATTCAGCATTCGGCATTCAGGATCATGAGCATCGCAGAACTCAGGCAGAAGTGGAAAGCGGGCGCGAGACTCTGCGCCCAGCTCAACCAGGAGTTTCGGACCGGCCGAGCCACCCGCCCGGCCTGCGAGGTCGAGCGTCGGCTGGCCGTCTGCCGCAACTGCCGCGAGTTCCGCGCCGATACGTGCGCCGAGATCGAGCTACATCCCGAGGGCCCGGCCTTCCACCAGCTCCTCACCCGCGTAGATCTCTACTGCCCCCGCTGGTCCACCGCCTCGCCGCTGCGCGAGCGGCTGCACGCGAGCCGGCCCGACGCCGACGAACAACGCCGCGCCGAGGAGCTCTTGGGACGCATCGCGCGGATGCACGAGGAAGGGCCGACGCGCAGCCAGGCCGAGCGGCGGGCGGCGCGGCGAGAGGGCAGGAGAAGGCGGAAGGGGGAAGGCGGAAGGCGGAATGCGCCTGAATGAGGATCCGCGCACCGGATTTGGGCCTGAAAGCCGGGGTTTCAGGCCGCAATTTCCGTTGCATCGTCCAGACTTGGTTCGTCGACAAAGGCTACCGGCTCCCAGTATGCCACGGGATGATAGCTCTCCAGCCGACCTTCAGAACGGCGCTCTTGCCGTCGCCACCGCACCGTGGCCCTCTCCAGCCAGCGAACCTCATCCCCGACGCGGACCGGCCACCAAAGGAATCTCCTCCGCAGGATCTCGTCGCCTACTTTGTAAATTCGTCTTCGGAATCGCATGATTCAGCATTCAGCATTCAGCATTCAGCATTCAAAAGATAGGGCCGGCTGAAGGCCGGGGGGAGGCAGCTCAGCCGGCCCCGCCTCACTTGGGCCGCTTGGCGGCGGCCCGCTTGGTCTTGGAAGGCTTCTTGCGGCTGAGCTTTTTGCCGGCCGGCTTTGCCTTCCTGGCCGCCTTCGCGGGGCGGCCCCTTTTCTTGGCCATCAGAACCTCCTTTGGCTCGGGGCGCAATGGAAAAGACCAGCTTAGCTTGCATCCTGCCGGGAAACTAGCCCAGAGTGCGTCAGCGGGCGCCGTAATAGCTCCAGACGACGATTGCCGCGGCGGCCATGGCACCTAGCGGCAAGGCCCAAACCATCGTCCGCAGGAAGCCGCCGATCACGTCGCAGAGGATTTCGTTCTCGCGACCGACCAGTCGGGCCACGAGATCGTCAATCCGTCGCCACCGCCTCACCCGCCGCCCGCGGCGGATTTCCCGGCGGTGGGCCCGGTCGATCAATTGTTGCCGTCTCTGTTCAGTCCGGGCGACCGCCAGGTCCTGTTCATAGGCCACCTGCTGCCGGGGCGTCAGCTCGCCCTCGGCCTGGCCGCAGTGCTGGCACCGAAACGGGATCCGCCGATTCCGAATATCCCTATCGATCCCATGCACGGCCCAGACGAGCAGGACGATTAAGGCCAGAGGCAGCGTAAGCACAAAGACCGACAGGACGATCACGGCGATTACGTAGGTCGCCTGGGGAATGTCGAGCGTCTGCCGGGTGTGCAGTGTGTCCCGCAGACAGCGATAGCAGAGCGCCTGTTTCTGCTCGTGGGCCATCGACCGATTCCCCCGGGAGCCATTCTAGCACAGAGCCCAATCCTCACGCCAGACGACGCCAGGGAAAGCCGCCCGGCCGGTCAAAGGGAATTGGCCCGATCCTGCCGATCGTCGCGTCTGGGGCGAGTCTGACGATCCAGGCGGCTGTATGGCGCGTTGGCCGCGCGGCACAGGGAAACTCTCCCGTCAGGCAACCGGCCCGGGCCCCCAAACAGTATACATGCGTGCGCTTCGATTCCCGCCGCCTCCAATCGAGGTTTTTGGGACTAACCCGAAATGAGGGCGGAGAGGGGACTGCGGGATACAATCCCGCCGCCCCCTTCTGCCGGGGAGGAGGAAAAATGATGGCCGAAGAGCAACTCACACGGCTGATCATCGAGGCCGGGCAGTTGGGGATGAAGCTCCGAGACGGGGGCCTAACTGTCCAAGCGGCCGAGGAGCTGGCTGGATACCTGGATGATCTTGGCACCTTCTTGACACTTCTGGCCCAGGAGGTGCGCCGAACCGAGGAACACGTGTGAACGACTGGCACCGGCGCCCGGAGATTCCCCTGGTCGTGAGGCTAGGGGGGCTTTTCTCCTGAAGCGGGAGTCTCCCGCCGTGGGTTTTGAACGCCGTAGCAAATCTCCGGGCCCGGTGCCTTTTGCGTCACTCTGCACCACTCTGCACCATTCTGGTGCATCTTTGTGGTTTTCCACAAACCCCGACTCCGGGTAGTGCTGATTTCTTGTGCATTTGCGGAAAACCTGTGCGCGTTCTTTGGGCATTATGGGCTTTCGCCGCGCAAAATTCAGGCATCGAGGGAAATTCTCTTGACGCCCCGGGTCCACCTGCTAGATTGCCAGACGCTACGTAAATCAAAATCCACCCGCCACGCCCGGGTCTTTTGAGGCGTCTTTCTCGCGCGCGGCTGGCGGAACTACCGATCTGATCCCGGCTATCCACCGGTCGTGGCATGGACGATACGATCCGTACAGGGCGGTCCGAGGTACTGCCAATAACTGCCGGCCGTTGCGGGCAAGGGCAGTTCTCCTGGCGGATGGAAGACCTCGCGGCCGCCCCTTTTTCTTCACCCCCTCACCCCATCACCCGATCATCCGCTGACCCCGTAAGCCATTCGATCAAAAGCGTCCGCCGCGGTGACAACCGTCAGTCACCCCGCGCGGCAAGACTTGTAGCGACGGACCTTGTCTCCAAGCGCACGGAGGCCGTCACTCAGTTGCGTTTGGAGGATCGAAAGCATGAACGATCAGTCGAGCCTCGCGGTGTTCTGGCCCGAGGACGCCGTAGCGAGAGCCGGCCGGCTCCACGGCGAATCAAAGCTGTCGGCCGAGATGAGCTTGCCCGAGTTCTTCTGGCAGTACGCCTGGCCGGATTGCCTCGCCCCGAAGGGCGACTCGAAGCGGACGCGAAAGGATTACGCGAAATCGCTCGACTATTGGGTGATCTTGACCGACAATCCGCCCGTGGGCGGAATCACCAAGCGAACGCTTTCGCAATTCGTCCGACGCCTGGCGGGCCTGCCCTTGGCCCGCAACACGGTCTACAAGCATTGGGTCAACGTGGAGCGCTTGATTCGCTGGACCGGCCCGGCCAGCCGACAGAATCGAGAGGGGATCGGGCTGGTGGAAGTCCCGGCCTGGACCCAGGGGCCCCGAAAACAAAAAGTCTCGCCGCGGGAAGGGCCGCGTCTGGACGAGATCAATTCCTGGCTGGAAGGCCTGGTGCTGGGCGCCCGCCCGATTTTGAAGCTCGGCGGGATCGACCCGGTGGATTGGTGGGCTGCGCTCATCCTCTTCGATTACAACACCGGGCTGCGCCCAGGCAGCCTGTTTCGGTTGCGATGGGAGGATCTCGACGGGCATTGGATTCAGATCGCGGCCGTGGACTACAAGGGGCAGCAGCAGGATCATCGCATCTGGCTGAACGAGCCGGCACTGCGGGCGATCACTCCACTGCGGCGCGCGGCCGGTCTGGTCTTCGCCTGGGAAGGCTGGCCGCGGGCCGAGACGACCTTCCGCAAGCACCGCCGCCGGACGCAGCAGCGCGCCGGGATCCAGCCATTCAGCCTTTACGGCCTGCGCCGCCGATTCTGCTCGGAGCTGGGCAAGATCAACCCGCTGGCGGCCCAGATTATGATGGGACACCGCGGCCTCGGGATGGCGATGATGATCGATCACTATATCGATCGCGAATCCATCCTCAGCGATGCCCTCTCGCGCTTGCCGCAACCCGGACGTCTTGTGCAGCGGCGACTCTTCTGACTTACCTTTTATCCCGGGGGCGCAGCGTGAGGTCCTGCGCAGCAAATCCGACCTATAGGATCGCCCGGGGCGCGGCCGTGTCGCGCGGTAGTTCTCGGTTCACCACGGCTAAGTCGGGCCCTGCGGTCCGTGAAGATCGAATCGAGCGCGGTAGCGGCTCCGCGAAAACAAAAGCCGCTTACAAATCAGGAGCGGGGCGCAGCCGGGAGGGAATCGCCGCGGCGGCTGCGCCCTCTCAGAGTCCTTCATGGCCGCGTCGGTCCGCGTTCCCTCCCTGGTCCGGGCCGGCGCGGTTTTTTGTTTGCCTGGAAGGTGAAAGATGCAAGCTGGATTTTCAAAAGAGAGAAATCTGACTGAGTATCACCATATTTCCTCGAAGGGAGGGAGGTCATGGTCCAAGTCGAATTGCGCCGCGATAGTCGTCGCGGCTGTGGCTGGCGAAAGCCGGGCCTATACCTGGTTGCTGACGGGCCGTCTCAGCCCTGCGGCAAGCTGCCCTTGCCGCTGGAGATCTGCCCGACCTGCGGTAACGGCATCAAGCCGGCCCGGGCCTGGACGTGGGTCAATGCCACGGCACTATTTGCCGGGCGGCAGTGCCGGAATCCAAACTGTAGCGGTCGTTGTCCGCTGGCCGGCAATCTGGGACGCGCTGGCCTCTTGTGGATCGGTGTCCGCTACTATCCTACGCCCGACGCCTGGCTGCGCGAGGCCGAGATCCAGGGCATTTCGCGACGGATCCCCGCCGTGCCGAAGGGGTTTGAGTCCGGCAAGACGTGGGTGTTGGTCGCCCATCAGCAGGCGACCAGAAACGCCGACGGGAGCTTCGCTGCGGCGATCTTCCGGGTCTTTCGCCCCAGCGCGATCGAATACGTCGTCCGCGGTGACGAATCCGCTGAGGAGCTGGAACGCTTGGCGAAGCGGGGTGTTACACCCGTCCGGATCGAACGTATCGGTGGCAAGGCGGAGACCGCGCCGCTCTTCTGACTTACCGCAAACGAGGAGTGGGGCGCAGCCGGGACGGAATCGCCGCGGCGGCTGCGCCTTCTCAGAGTCCGTGATGGCCGCGTCGGTCCGCTTTCCCCCCCTGGTCCGGGCCGGCGCGGTTTTGCTCTCCGCGAGGGTGGATGGGGGAAGGCGGATTTTCTGGTCAGATTGGCCCCGAAACTCGCAGGTAGGTTTGCAGAATGCAGGTCTGTCGACATCACGTCTGGATCGAGGCGGGACGGTCCCGCCGCCGCCTTCCCCCGTCCACCTTTGCTGCGACATGGCCAGGTGGCCGGGGCCCGGCGTTCCGCCGACACACGGCTTGCTCGCCGGGCCCCTCTGCTCGATCAATCGCGCGGACACTTTCCGGCGCAGAAACCCCCGCACGGAGCCAGGAGTAATCGGGGTGCGCAAAGACGATGGAAAGGGCCATTGCGGCCCACTTGCCGGCTCATGAAAACACAAGCCTTCCGGAAAGACAGACCCACATGGAAATCAAGATCCACTCGACGGACCATCTAATTGAGATCAACGGGGTCCCCGTCCGCGTCTGGAAGGGATTGACCGCCGAGGGAATCGACTGCTTCGTCTACGTCTGTGCGATTGCCGTTCGCTCCGATCGGGATTGCAGCAGCTTTGAACGCGAGTTACTTGAACGCAAAATCCAGAATGCAGAATGCTAAGGAAAGATCATGCTGGAACGACAATACCTAGGCCGATATGGGTGGGACGACAGGTATTGCAGCTTTTGCGGTCACCCTCTGATCGAAGAGGTGAGCCTGGTCTTCGACTCCCGGTCCGGCAAGCCAGTGAGGCAAATCGTCCGCAAATCCTGCGGTTACCGGAGCTGGGTGCTGCTGAAGCTCGTGGTAACCGGATGCGGACGCGACCGCAGATACAATCCGTACCTTCAATTCTAAATGCAGAATCCAGAATGCAGAGGGCTGAATGGTCACCAGGAACCAACCGCCGATCGACGAGCACCTCGTGGAGGTGTACGTGGATTACTACCTCCGGCGGGTCCAGGCGGCGGTCTACGACGATCAGCCCAGCTCGAGGGAAAAGGCCAAGGCGGCGACCCAGATCTGCGTGTTCTTCGCCGCCCAAATCTTCTGCGAGGCTCACGGGCTGCCCAGGGAGGCGATTCCCCACCTGGGGAAAGGTGCCTTCGACCGGATGATCGCGCTGGCCGCAGAACGCGGCTGGCCGACCTCTTAGGAGAATGCAGAATGCAGGATCCAGAATGAAGAATGCTGACTGCTGAATAAGGAGGCTGCAATGGCCAAACAGGAGCTGTTTACGCTGAAGAGCCTGGCGAAGATCGCCGGTCTGGAATCCGATTTTGACGCCACGCTCCAGACGATGGTTCGCGACTGCCGTGACCGCCCGGGCCTGCGTCAAAAGCGAAAGATGGCCCTGCTGCTGGAGTTCGCGCCCGAGGAAAAGGGCGAAGACGTAATCGTGACGATCCAGACGAAGAACAGTCTGCCGACCCGTACCGCCGAACGGTACAAGATGATGGCGACCGTCAACAACGGTCTGAAGTTCTCGCCGATGTCGCCGCTGGACCCCGAACAGACGAGCCTGGATTTCGATGACTGAGCGATCGCTTCTGACGGTCCCGGTGATCGAAGCCCTGGCGGGAGCTTTGCTCCGATTTGGATTCCATTTGAAATATAACGGGAGGCAAACCCATGGCGACTCCACTCTTAAAACAGTTCGGCCAGGTGCTCGGTACGATCGTAGCCGACTATTCGCGGCTGGCCGATCGGGAGTGCCGGGAGGCGGTCCGGGATCCGGACAATCCGGAGAAGGTGATCTCGGCGAGAGAAGCCCTGGCCCGTCATGACACGGCCGAAGAGATCCGGGAACTGCTCGAATCCCACAATGCACCCGCCAGCCGGATCATGCGGAGGGCCAACGCACAGAAGCCCCGCAAACGCAAATGATTGCATCATTCAGCATTCAGCATTCAGCATTCAGTATTCGTCCCTAACCCCTAACCCCTATCCAGCCATGAACGGAAACAGCCACACCCCCACTATGCGCCCCGGGCTTCTGGCCCGGCTGGTCCGCGACGGGCCGGCTGAGGGGCAGTGGAAGAACACCTATTGCCGCTGCTGCGGGGCGACGATCGGCCGGCTCGATCGGTATCTGTTCTCGGTGGCCGCGGGATTGTGTCTGCACCTGGGCCAGCCGGTCAATCGGGAGTGCCGCGAGCATTACCTGCGGCAGCAAGAGCGGCTGGTGGGGCCGCGGCAGATCCTGATCGAGACGCTGTACGTCGATCAGGGCTGGATTTTCGGTCTGGACTGCGCGGGCCACCGGCGTCGGCTCGGCCCCCGCCTCAGCCGCGACGAGGCGGTCCGCTGCGTCTTCGCCCAACTGCGCCTCTTGCACCGTTTTGAAGCGAGGCAGGATCAAGATGAATGCTGAATGCAGAACGCAGGATGCAGAAACCGAAAAGTTTGAGCCGAGCATCGACTGGCTCAACAGATTTTTGGTTGCGCGGGCATGCGCTATCAGATTCAGCGAGTCGTACGATTGCTGGCAGACGATCGGATGGGCTGTGCGGCAGGGCCGAATCCCGGCCGCACTGGTCGACGAAGGGACCGCGGCCCTGATCGCCTCGGGCAACGGGCTGGCGGCCTACTGTTATTGCCGCTTTGTGGCGGACCGCGCGGATGTCCGCACGGCCCTGATCGCCTCGGGCAACGGGCCGGCGGCCTACTGTTATTGTCGCGATGTGGCGGACCGCGCGGACGTCCGTGCGCTGATCACCGGGAGCTGATCTAGTGAGGAGACCGAGTGGACGGAGCCTATCGAGAGCTGACCGAGGCGATCGGGGGCCTGACCGAGGCGATCGGGGGTCAGACCGCGGCGGGACGACGGAGCGTAGACCATGGCTGATCCGGCACGCAGGGCGGAGACTGCCCGGGGCCTGACTGTCGAGCTGGTGCCGGAGATTATGCGGTGGCCTGGGCTGCCGATGACTGCACGCATCATCGCGTGTCTGCTCTGGGCCGCTGCCGGCGGCCGGCCCGGGCGGGTGACCACGACGACACATCGGCTGGCCGATGAGGTCGGCGGGATCGACGCCCGCACAGTGCGCAAGGCGATCCAGGCCCTGGACAGCGCTGGCTTGGTCACCAGCCCGCAGCGCGGGCCTGACGGCGTGCTGCGGGTCGGCCCGCGCGGCACCATAGATTTGGACGTGGCCGACCCGGCCGAGGCGGCCCGGGCGCGGATGCGGCGGCCGGATCCACAGCGTGAGATGTGGCCCGATGAGGCCCCGGCGCCGACGCCGCCGCCCGATACCATAGGCCACCCGCGAATCGCCGCCGAGGAGAGCGTGCCGATCGGTGAGGTGATCGGCGAGCTCGTGCGGACGATGCCGACCGGGCGGGCGGCTGACGAGGCGATCCGCCGCCGTAAGGGCGACATCGCGGAGTACGTGAGCCGCGTCGTAGCCGACCCCGGGATGCTCCCCTCGGTCGCAGAGCGGACCGCAGACGCGGTGATCGAGTACGATTTCCCCATGGCCGAGGTCGAGTACATCGCAAACGCGACGCGGCGCAAGCGCGAGGCCGGCGAGATTACGACATCACCCGGCGCCTACTATACGGCGCGAATCATGCGTGCGTGCAAGCAGCGGGGCATCCCGTGGCCTCGATACGGAGACACGACCTGACCGGCCCGGCCGGTCCGCGCGGCCCAAAATGCGCATTTCGGGCCGCGCCCCCATGACCCATGTAGATAGTTTTTAACTATCCCATAACCATGACCCATGACCCATGACCCATGCATGCATGGCACATGTACCATGTACATGTCAGACCGGATTGTGCGATGAAAGGATGCCATCGATATAACGTTAGAGGTCTGCCGGATCGGACGGTGCTTTTGGTCTAAGAGAGCGGCGAGGCGGAGGAGCCGCAACAGATGACAGCCGCTGAGACGGAGGGGACTTGATGCGAGCAACCTACGTCCGGTGCAGTGCTGCTGCTGAGGATTGTGAGCGGGCGAACTACGGCGTGGGCTGTCACCACCGCAAGCCTCACCGGTTCAGCAATAACTGTCGGATGAGTTGTGCGCTGGACTCCGGATTGCGCTGGTGTAACTTCCGAAAGTTTGAGTGTAAATGCGAAGCCCTGGAGGCGGAGAAGGGAAATAATGCCGGCTAGTCGTGTTCGCCGACGAATCTGTGTCGACTGCCGAGACCCGGTGACTAAACTCGAATTCTCAACACGTTGCCGAAGCGAAACCAGCTCGACCAGCCGGCGGCGGCTCTGGTGGTCGGCCTGCGGGCGGTTCCGCGTGGTCTGGTCGCAGTGTTTGTTCGGCCCTCGGACCGGGCGGCAGGCGATCCCCGAGGTGTTCCGCGCGGAGTGCCGCGACGAGCACGGCTGGACGGTGATCAGCCGCCACCGGACGCGAGCGCGAGCCTTGGCCGCCTGTCAGCGGGCAGCTCGCAAAGCAAGGGCGAACAATGGCCACGATTGACGCGATTGACCTGTGCTGCGGAGCGGGCGGCTGGCAGCCGCGGGGCAAGTCGCTGCAAAGGAGACTGTTTTGAGGAGCGAAGAGAATGAAACTCTACAAGATCACTAACAGATACGACCGGACGCACGGTGGTTGCCAGTGGGGTGAGGGCGCGGAACACACCGCCCCCGGTGGTGGCGAACTCTGCACGGCCGCCTGGATCCACGCGTATACCGATCCGCTGCTGGCGGTCCTGTTCAATCCCGTGCATGCGAACTTCGACTTAGGGGCTGCGCATCTCTGGGAAGCGGAAGGTGACGTCGGGATTCATGCTTATGGCGTGAAGGTCGGCTGTACGAGATTGAAGACTCTCAGACGAATCCCGTTACCGGACTTCCCCTGCGCAGCCAGAGTGCGGTTTATTGCTTTGGGCTTGAGGCAAACCAAATTGCTTGAACCTGCGGCCTATTCCCTATCGGCTCAGATAGGGCTCTTGCGGCGGAAGGCATTATGGCCGGAATTGATGTTGGCCCTGGCGGCGGCCCGCCTAGTAGAGGACCTGGCCCTGGCTGGAATATCGCTCAACTTTGCGGCGCTCGCACGCCAAGCGATTGAGGAGGAAGAACGAGAGGCCGACCCGATGAGGCTATGACTTGTGGCACGGCGGCGGCGCGGAGTGCCGGGACGAGCACGGCTGGACGGTGATCAGCCGCCAGCGGACGCGAGCGCGGGCCTTGGCCGGCTGTCAGCGGGCGGCTCGCAAAGCAAGGGCGAACAATGGCCACGATTGACGCGATTGACCTGTGCTGCGGAGCGGGCGGCTGGGCGGGATTTCTCCCTCCCCCTGGGGGCGGCCGGCTGGTATAATTAGGGCAAGCTGGGTGGGATTTCCGATCCTGGCCCGCCGGCCGGCGGTCGACCAGCAACTCCGTACTCGTCGCCGCAAGCCGCCGGCCGGCCTTCTAATCGGCAAAAAACCCACCCTATCCACCCCCATCCACCCCGCATCCAGCCCCCAGTTCTTGGGGCCATGCCCTGATATTGGCCACGAATCGCGGGCCAAGCTCCGGTAGAGTAAGGAAGATGCGGCGGCGATCCGGCGGAGGGCAGGCCGTGATCGACCCCGAGATTGAGGCCCAGATCGAGCGGCTCCTAGCCGACGGCGTCCCCCAGCGGGAGATCGCCGGCCGGCTCGGCGTGGCGCGATCGACTGTGGAGCGAATTGCCAGCGGCAGACGCCCGGCCGATTTGGCCCGCCGGCCGCGAAAGCCGACCGGCGATCCGGAATCGGCACTGGTCCGCAGATGCGCAACCTGCGGCGCCCGGGTTGAGCTGCCCTGCCGGGCCTGTCGTACCCGAGATCTGCTGGCGATTGGGCGCATCGGTCTGAGCCTGCTGGCGGATCCGGCGGACGACGAGGCCCTGACGATCGACCTGCGAGACGAGGCGCCGGAGCGCTACCTGGCGATCCGGCACCGGAAAGAACAGCAATGGTTCGGCCGGATGCTTCGCCGGGCCGAAGAGACCGACGACCGGGAGCCGACTGATTGGGAATTGACCGAGCTCGAACGCGAGGAGCAAGAATGAGCGACGACCTCTATGACACGATACAGGCGCAGTACAAGCGCCTGGGCGACGAGATCAGCTCGCGGATCGCGGACGGGAAATTGTCGCTGCGTGACGTGCGGCTGATCGTGGCCGAGTTCATCGTCTCGGCCACGGTAATCGCGCGAAAGCTGTCCGTCCCCGTCGAGGAGCGCGAGCGGCTGGTGATTCAGGCCACGCTCCGGCTCTGGGACGAGCGGCTCGAGCCGCTGGATCTGCCCGGACCGGACGCCCTGCTGGACCCCTGGATCCGCCAAAGCCTCCCGGTGATCGCCGCCTGGCTGTTCGATCAGGCCGCCTGGCTTGACGAGAAGCTGCTGATTCCGATTTGACAGGGGTTAGGTGTAAACGCGAAATCCCTGACCCCTAACCCCTGACCCCTGACCCCTGACCCCTGGGAGGAAGCTATGCCAAAGGCATTGACTCTCCGGCAGCGGCTGGCGATGGGCCTCACGCTGCCAAAGATCGCCAAAGTGGTCCTCGCGATGCGCGAGGCCGATCAGCTCGAAGGCAGGAGTTCCCGCGAGATCGCCCTGGAGGTCCTCGGAGAATTGCAGGCCGCCAACCCCGCCGCGTTCGAGGATCCCGAGATCGACTGGGACGCGGTGATCGCCTGGATCGAGAAAATGGTCGAGTTCATCATGGCGATCATCGAGGTGATCGCCAGCTTCTTCGACCAGGTCACACCATCCTGAATGCAGAATGCTGACCGCTGACTGCTGACCGCTGACTGCTGACTGCCGACTGCTCAATCAACTTCTTCCACCGGATCGCACAATGAAATGCCTCTTGCCCTTGACGGCCTTGGCCATCCTCGTCTGCACAGCGGCCGAAGCGGCCGCGCCGAAGATTCCGGTCCTGGCCCCGCGGCCGCAAAACCTCCCCTGTGCCGAGATCGACGCGCCGGACAAGGTGCCCGAGCATACCCTGGTCGTGGCGTCGACCGCGACCGTCGGCACGGGCTATGGCTGGTGGGTGCTGGGCCCGCGGGGGTTTGAGAGCTACGCCGCACTGAACGGGCGGGCGAAGATCGTCTTCACCGGACCGCCGGGGAAATACGCGGTGATGCTGATGATCGTCCTGGAAGGCGGCGGGATCGAGCAGTCGCAAAAGGAGATCGTAATTGAGCCGGTCACACCGCCCGAACCGCCGGAGCCCGTCGAAAACCCTTACCGGCCGGACCCGGAGCTGCAAACGCAGACGGGTCCGGTAACCGCGCTACGGCTGAGCCGAGCGGACGCCAGCCGGCTGGCAGTGCTCTTCCACGAGTTGAGCAACGACCTCAATACGAGTGCCAAGGCGGCATCTGCTATCCGCGACGATCCGTTCCGCTCCTGCCAATCTTTCGCCGATGAGATGGCCCGCCGGGGCGTGCCGATGGGCCTGCGCGGGAAATATCCGGGTCTCGGCGCAGCCGTGAAAGGCCTGTTCGAGACGGTCCTCGGCCGGGCCGAGGGGCCGCTGGATCGCCCGAAGGCGGCCCGGCTCTGCGAGACGCTGGCCTGGGCCGTGTGGGAAACAGGGGTTAGGGGTTAGGGGTCAGGGGTCAGGGGTCAGGGGTCAGGGGTCAGGCGTCAGGGATTTCTGATTCAATTCAGCATTCAGCATTCAGCATTCAGCATTCAGCATTCTGCCATGCGCGAACAATACGACTGGCCCTTGGCCCCCGACGCCTCGCCCCAGCAGATTCATCGGCTCTACAAGTCGGGCTTCCCGGGCTGCTTCATCAATCCGCAGACGGCCCAGGACGTCCTCGACGATCCGGCCGTCCCGAACGTGCTGCGATTCGGGGACGCCTGCCCGCACCTCCGCGGCCTGCACAAGTCGGTCGAGCGGGCCGCACTCTGGCTGCCACAGCTGAAGCACGACCGCGACGTCTATGAGGGCGAGCCCCAGCCGCGGGGCAATTGCGTAGCGCGTGGCTCGCAAAACGCCCGCTGCACGACCAACAGCGTCGAGATCCTCAACAAGGGCGAGGCCGAGAAGTACGAGCGGCAGGCCTGGGAGAGCACGTATCTGTTTCGCGGTCACCGCGGCGAAGGCATGGATCCGGCCCTGGCGGCCAAGGTGGACAGCCAGATCGGTTTTCTCTGGCGGCGACAATACCCCTTCGGGGATCTCTCCGCGCAGAACAGCCGCTTTTGTGACGGCGTGATCACGCAGGCGATCCGCGACGAGATGGGCCGGCACAAGGTCGGCCGCTGGGTGTTTCCCGAGACCGGCGAGGAGGCCCTCGACCTGCTGGCCGCCGGCTACGCGATCCACTCGGGGCAGATGGCCGGTTTCTCGCCCAACTGCAATAGCCGCGGCTACCATCCGCTCAACCAGCGGTGGAATCACGACATGGCGACGGTCGGTTACGATCGGACGCGTCAGTATTGCCCCGAGGAATTTGCCGCCGTGCCGAACTCCTGGGGCGACTGGAACTCGCCGCCGAGCTGGTGGCCACGCCAGCTCTGGGGCCCGCCGATCAAGGGCCTGATCATCTGCCGGCTTTCGGACTGGATCGACTGGTTCGTCGGCTCGCGGAGCATCTTCGCGTACTGCGACATCGAGGGAATCCCGGCCAAGACCGTGGACTGGCGGATCGACGAATGGCTCTGAACAAAGGGGAAAGGCGGAAGGCAGCATTCAGCATTCAGCGGTCAGGGGTCAGGGGTCAGGGGTCAGGGGTCAGGGGTCAGGGATTTCTGATTCAGCATTCAGCATTCAGCATTCAGCATTCATCAATGAGCAACTCCCTCCCCTTCGGCCAGCTGGGCCCGATCCTCGAGCCGGTGATCCAATACGGCTTTGCCGGTCTGTCCGTTCTGCTGCTGGCGATGATCCGCTGGATGCAGCGCGGGGCCGACCGGCGCTTCGATAAGATCCTGGACTTCCAGCGGGAGACGAACCAGGTGATCGAGCGGAACACGGCCGCCATCCAAGAGCTGTCGCGGCTGGTCCACGACAAGCTCTGAAGTCAGCATTCAGCATTCAGCGGTCAGGGGTCAGGGGTCAGGGGTCAGGGGTCAGGGGTCAGGGGTCAGGGGTCAGGGGTCAGGGGTCAGGGAT
>Ga0180437_10001499_pt1 | contig 40037 bp, 48 predicted proteins | sample SS_ome_4_FD_132410 | JGI IMG/M metagenome (GOLD analysis project Ga0180437, IMG submission 132410) | Hypersaline lake sediment archaeal communities from the Salton Sea, California, USA - SS_3_D_1 metaG | ecosystem: Environmental > Aquatic > Non-marine Saline and Alkaline > Hypersaline >...
CGAGAAAGATCTTGAGCAGGAACGGTACAAGATTCTTCTGGGTAGGCGCGTTTGCACCTAACACAGTGGGCGGCAGAAGAGCGCATCCGCCAAAAGCAGAGAAGATTCAGAAAGAAAAGATCAATGAGAAGGAAAGGAAGAAAGCAATAAGGAGCGCGATATCTGCGACAACAGATAAAGATTTAATCAAGGCCAGGGGGCACATAGTTCCAGAGAATGTTCCTATTATTGTAGAAGATAAGTTTGAAGCATTGGAAAAGGTCAAAGATGTCAAGAAAGTATTTGATGGTCTGAAACTTAACAAAGAATTAGACAGATGCAATGTCAGAAAAGTAAGGGCTGGCAAGGGAAAATTAAGAAACAGGAAATATAAGACAAAAACAGGCCCGTTGATAGTTGTAAGCAAAAAATGCAAACTTCAGACATCAGGAAAGAACATTCCTGGCGTAAACATCGTTAATGTTATGAGTTTGAATGCAGAGCATCTGGCACCGGGCGCGCAGTCCGGAAGATTAACCATCTGGAGCCAGGGCGCAATCGAGAAACTTAAGCAGGATAATTTGTTCGTAAAATAATAAGATAAAATGGCAAGAAACTTAGTGAAAAGGATCGTGGAAAAGAAGAAAAAGGCAGCGAAAGCAGCTGCAAAGAAAGCCAAGAAAAAGACAGCAAAAACAGCCAAAAAAGTAACTAAGAAAGAAAAAGAATTGGATGCTTATAGGACAGTCAGATATCCGTTATCCACAGAAAAAGGAGTGCGGTTGATGGAAGGTGAAAACAAGCTCATATTCATTGTTGATAAAAAGACAAACAAACACGAAGTCAAGATCGCGATTGAGGCATTGTTCAAGGCAAAGGTATTGAAGATCAATATGTTGAACTCAACAAAAGGTTTGAAAAAAGCATATGTTAAATTTGCACCGGACACGCCTGCAATAGACATTGCGACGAATCTGGGACTAATATAAGGTAAAAAATGGGAAAACGAATCATTGCACAGCAGAGAGGAAGAAGCCCTAAGTTCAAGGCGAAAAGCTTCAGATACAAGGGCGCAGCCAGGCATAACTCTCTTACTGCTGAAACATTGAAAGGCACAATCATGGACATTGTCCATTGTCCGGGGCATTCAGCTCCTCTGGCAAAAGTAGATTTTGAAGGTAAAGGACCGTCATACATCCTTGCGCCAGAAGGGATAAAGGTTGGAGACGTCATTCAGAGCGGCATTGATGTTACACAGAATCCCGGAGCAATAACAAAGTTAGACCTTCTTCCAGAAGGTACATTGATTCATAATATTGAAACACAGCCAGGCGACGGGGGCAAACTTGTAAGAGCAAGCGGAGCAGTCGCAAGGCTGGTCACAAAGACTCCTGAAGGTATTGTTGTTGAACTTCCATCAAAGAAAAAGAAGATCTTCAATCCTCAGTGCAGGGCGAGCATCGGGGTAGTTGCTGGCGGCGGAAGGAAAGAAAAACCCTTCATGAAAGCAGGCAACAGGTTCAAGGCAATGAAAGCAAGGAGCAAATTATATCCAAAAGTTTGCGGTCAGTCTATGAACGCAGTGGACCATCCTCACGGAGGTACTAGAAGTTCGAAGAAGAATTATCCGTATACTGTTTCAAGACACACGCCTCCTGGAGCTAAAGTAGGAAAGATCGCTTCAAGAAGGACGGGTAAGAAAAAATAAGGAAAGAAAATGGCTAAAGAATTCACATTTCGCGGAAAAAATTTGGAAGAGCTAAAGCAGTTGAGCTTGAACGAGTTTGCAGAACTATTGCCTTCCAACTTAAGAAGAAGCATAAAGAGAGGCTTGACCCATCAACAGGTCAATCTCTTGAAGAAGATAAAGAATGGACAAGGAAAATTGAAAACCCATGCAAGAGACATGGTGATCCTTCCGCAGATGGTAGGACTGAAGATTCAGGTTCATACTGGCAAAGTATTCCAGGAGATTTACATATTGCCTGAAATGATAGGCCATAGACTGGGAGAAATGGCAGACACAAGAAAGAGGGTTTCTCATAGCGCTCCAGGTATTGGCGCGACAAGAGGAACATCTTCGATCAGCGTGAAATAAGGAAAGTAAAATGGTACACAAATACAGCTGTTTTGTTGAAGAGAACATGGCAAAGGCCGTGGGCACAGATCTAGACATAAGTACAAAACAGGCTGTTGAGATTTGTAATTTTTTGAAAGGCAAACCCTTGGAAAAAGCAAAGCAGATCCTGCAGCAGGTCATGGAAAAGAAGCAGGCTGTACCTTACAAGAGATTCAGGCTAAGCATTCCTCACAGGGTAAAACTTGGGCCAGGAAGATATCCAATAAAAGCTAGCCACAGGATTTTGAAAGTTTTGGAAAGTGTGACTGCGAATGCCCAGAACATGGGTCTTGCAACAGGAAAGCTTGAGATTTATCACATGAACGCTCACATGGCCAGCAGGCCGATGAAGGGCGGAAGGCAAAGAGGAAGATCAATGAAACGTACTCATGTGGAAGTTGTCGTCAGGGAAGCATTGACACAGAAGAAAGAGAAAAAGGAGAAAAAAGAAAAAAAGGAACAGAAAAAGAAACCAGCAACGCCTGTGACATCTGAAACAAAACCGGCTGAAGCACAACCAAAGCCACAACCAAAGCCGGAACCTAAGCTAGAATCAAAATCAGAAGTAAAACCAGAACCTAAACCTGCAGCAGAAAAGCCTGCAGAACAGAACGAGGACAAGGATAAAAAATGATCGAACGTCAGTTTATCGCGGAAAAGTTGAAAGAATTTGAGATAGAGAAATTCATCTCCAAAAGAATACCAGGCGCAGGATTTAGCCATACAAAAGTTGTCAGGACTCCTTTGGGAGACAAAATCATAATATATGCTGCCAGGCCAGGTTTGGTTGTAGGAAGAAAAGGCGAGAACATAAGAAATATTACTGACGGTCTTAAGAAAAATTTCAAGCTAGAAAATCCTCAGGTCGAGATTGCAGAAATAGAAGAGCCAATGCTTAATGCGAGAGTTGTCGCAGAAAAGATAAAGGATTCATTGGAAAGATTCGGTCTGATGAGATTCAAAAGAATAGGCTACAGCATGCTGGAAGGCGTGATGAGGTCCGGCGCTCTCGGTGTAGAGATCTTGATCAGCGGAAGGATCCCTAGTGCAAGAGCAAGAACTTGGAGATTCTACCAAGGCTATCTGAAAAAGAGCGGAACCACAAGTTATTTGGATGTTGATAAGGCAATAACAAGAGCGGAATTAAAGACAGGTACAGTAGGCATAAAGGTAAGCATAATGCCTCCTGACATTAAACTTCCTGATGATATAAAATTGATAGGCGTAGAAGAGACAGAGATGAAAAAGAGGGTCGAGGCTACAAAAGCTGCAGTTAAGCTTCCTAAATTAAGCGAGGAAGGTGAAGAGAAATTAGGCACAGAGGAAGCAGAAGAAATCATTGTGGAGCAGGCAGAAGAGCCTGCAATGGAAGAAATTGCAGAAGCTTCTGAGACAGAAGAAGAAGCAGAAAAAAAGCCAAAGAAGAAGACAGCAACAAAAAAGAAAAAAGAAGAACAAGAAGATAAAAAATGAAATACAAAGAAATAGCTCAACTTACAGAAGAAGACAAGAGATCGAAAGAGCAAGAGCTGAAAAAAGAGCTGATGAAATTGTACGCTCAAATTGCTACAGGAGCATCGCCTGAAAATTCAGGCAGGATCGCTCAAATAAGAAAAATATTAGCAAGAATACAAACATCAAAACAAAAATGAGCAATATATGTAGTAAATGCGGTTTACCCAAAGAACTTTGCGTTTGTCAGACAATCGCAAAGGAAAGCCAAAAGGTTGTCATAAAGACCGAGAAGCGTAAGTTCGGCAAGGTATATACCTTGATAACAGGAATCGATACGACTGAAATCAATATCGATAACCTGACAAAGACATTGAAGTCCAAACTTGCGTGCGGCGGAACAGTGAAAGGCAATACAATCGAATTGCAAGGCAACCATACGAAGAATGTAAAGAAAATTTTGGTTGAGCAAGGGTTTGCCCCAGAAACTATCGAAACCAAATAACTATGAAAAAAGCATTGGATTTGGTGAAGGGTGAGCTAATCGGCCTCACCATGAAAATAGTGAAAGCCAAAAACAAATCCCTTGAAGGGATTTCCGGCAAGATCATAGATGAGACGCAAAATACGTTCGTGATTTATCACGACAAAAAGAAGCGGTCGGTGCTGAAGCATCAGATCGAAATTGTGCAATTTCCCGAGAAAGGACTGAAGGTCGAAGGAAAATTGCTGCAAGGAAAACCTGAAGATAGGATGAAACAAAAGGTGAAAACAAAATGAAAAAGAACATCGGAGTTGAAGTCCCGCAACCGAAAACCGAATGTAAGGACGACAAACACTGTCCGTTCCATGGCGGTTTAAAGCTTAGGGGCAAGATCTTCAAAGCAACAGTTGTGGCTAGCAAGATGACAAAGACCGCGACTGTGCAACGAGCTAGAAGACACTATCTTCCAAAGTATCAGAGATACGAGAAAAGAAAATCAAAGTTCAGAGTTCACAATCCTTCATGTATCAATGCCAAAGAGGGCGATGAAGTACAGATAATGGAGGCAAGGCCTATTAGCAAGACGAAAAGATTCGTTATCATAAACATACTGAAAGAAAATGAAAGCAGTAAAAAGTAGAGTTACAAAAGGACTGATGGTAGGAAGCTTGGTTCCAACTTGCGATAATAGCGGAGCAAAGATAGTGAAAATCGTAAGCGTGAAGACAGCAAAGACAGTCAAGAGAAGGGTGCCTAGCTGCGGTGTGGCCAGCTTGGTCATGGTCAGCGTAAAAAAAGGCACAAAAGAAGTGAGAAAAAAGGTCATGCCTGCAGTCATAGTGAGGCAAAAAAAAGAGTACAGGAGACCTAGCGGGATGAGAATCAAATTCGAGGATAATGCGGTCGTAGTATTAAAAGATGAAAAAGGCAATCCAAAAGGTACGCTTTTCAAGGGGCCTATCGCGAAAGAGGCAGCAGAGAGATGGCCTGCGATTGCAAAATTATCAAAGATAATAGTGTAAGAAAATGAAAAAAAGTTTTTCAACAAAATGGAAGAGCAGCACACAAGTGCGAAAACAAAGAAAGTATAGGCATAAGGCTCCTCTCCATATTAAGAACAAGTTCATGGGCTCGCATTTATCAAAAGAATTGAGAGAAAAACACAAGAGAAAAACTCTGCCTGTCAGGGCTGGTGATCGAGTCAAGATCATGAGGGGAAAGTTCAAAGGAAATGATGCAAAAGTTGAGCGTATTGTTTTGACAAGGAACCAGGTCTTCCTAGAGAAGATCAGAGTGAATAAAAAAGACGGAAGCGAAGTTGCGATTCCGCTTACACCTTCAAATTTGATGATAATATCATTGAACATGGAAGATAAATTAAGATTAAAAGAGAAAAAAGTTCAAAAAAAGAAAGAAAAGAAACCGAAGAAAGAGAAAGAGGCAAAACAGGAAAAGAAAGCAGAGGTAAAGGCGAAATAAAATGGTAAAAAGACATTTGGCAAGATTGGCATCACCGAGAACCTGGCCAGTTGCTAGGAAGAGAATCAGGTTCATCACAAGACCTATGCCGGGCGCCCACAAACTTGGACTAGGCATGCCTATTACGATCATTTTGCGAGACATACTTAATATGGGTGATGATTCAAGAGAAGTGAAGAAGATTCTTAATTTGAAGAATATACTTGTGGATGGACGAAGGGTCAAGGATCCAAAGTTTATCGTCGGCTTGTTTGATGTCATTCAGATGCCTGAACTAAAACAGTATTATAGGATGTCTATGAATGAGAGAGGAAAATTATGCTTGCATGAAATTAATGCAGATGAAGCAAAAATCAAGATCTGCAGGATAATCAAGAAACAGCCAATAAAGGGCGGAAGAATGAATCTGACTTTCCACGACGGTAAGAACCAGATAGTTAAGGATGCCAATTATAATGTGGGAGACAGTGTCGTTTTTGAGTTCGGGAAAGGCATATCAAAGAAGCTGGAGATGAAGAAAGGTGCAATAATCAAGCTTGCAGGAGGGAAACATACAGGAATATCCGGCGAGATAGTTGATGTTGTGCGGAAAAAACTTATACAGGATGAACTGATCATCAAGACAAAGAAAGAACAGTTCAGCACATTGATGAAGTACGCTTATGTGATCGGTGAAAATAAACCGATGATCAAAGTTTAAAATGAATAAGATGAGAGAAATAAGGATAGAGAAAGTGACTCTGAATTTCGGAGCAGGGAAAGAACAGACTAGACTAGATAAGGGTATGAAATTGCTTAAGATGATATCCGGCAAGAATCCTGTCAAAACAACCGCGACAAAGAGAATCCCTGGCTGGGGTTTAAGAGAAGGGTTACCGATAGGTTGCAAGATTACTCTAAGAGGTCCTGAAGCTATGGAAGTGCTTAAGAGAACCTTGAAGGCAAAGGACAATAAATTAAAAAGGAAGGTTTTCGATGCGCAAGGAAATTTTTCGTTCGGCATCCACGAATACATAGATATGACAGATGTAAAGTACGATGCAGACATTGGCATATTAGGTTTTGAGATCGCAGTGACCTTGGAAAGGCCTGGTTTCAGGATAAAGAAAAGAAAGACAAAGACAAAAAAATTATCACATAAACATCTCATCACACAAGATGATGCGGTGGAATTCATGAAGAAGAATTTCAATGTTGAGATTATTGAGGCATAATAAAATGACAACTGCAAATTGGACAAAGGTAACAAATCAACTGGCCAACAATCCGTCTAAATTGAAGAAGTTTATGAAGCATAGCACGCCGAAGAAAAGAAGCTGCGGCAAAGTCAATTCAAAATGCAGACTATGCGGCAGTACAAGAGGTATGATAACCAAATATAAACTGAACGTGTGCAGAAGATGTTTCAGACAATTCGCACTGAAGATAGGTTTTAGGCAGTATAAATAGGAGAAAAAAAATGGTATTAAACGATCCGTTAGCAAACATGATGTCATTGCTTGGGCAGCATGAGAAGATTGGAAGAAAAGAAGTCATGATTAAACCTACTAGTAATATGATAAGATCGGTCCTTGCTATACTTCACAAAGAAGGCTATGTCGGCGAGTTTGAAGAGATCGAAGACGGCAAAGGCGGCCAGATAAAGGTGCATCTTATAGGAAAGATAAATAATTGCGGCGTGATCAAGCCAAGATTTTCAATCAAAGCCGACCAGTTCGAAATTACTGAAAAAAGATACCTTCCTGCAAAAGGTTTTGGAGTAATAATAGTATCCACCAGCAAAGGATTGATGTTGCATGAAGAGGCTATACAAAAGAAGATAGGAGGAACGCTTATCGCATACTGTTATTAGTTAAAATTAAAATGGCCAAGAAAAAACTTGAAGAAACATTGGAAGTCCCTGAAGGAATCAGTGCAAGCGTAGAAGGATATAAGATTACTGTCAGCAAGGGAGATAAATCCGTTTCCAAGATATTGGCCACTAAACAGCTTAAGTTCGAGAGTAAGGACGGCAAGATAGTCTTCACTGCAGACAGAAGCACAAAAAGAGAAAGAAAGATCCTTGGCACGTACAAGGCTTTGATAAAATGCATGTTCAAAGGGGTCACTGAAGGGCATAAATACATTATGAAGATTTGCTCTGGTCATTTCCCTATGACTGTCACTGTCAGCGGAAAGGAATTTACTGTAAAGAACTTTTTAGGAGAGTCTGTTTCAAGGAAATTGACATTTCCAGAAGGAGTCACAGTCAAGGTTGCAGGTGACGAAATCACGATAGAAAGCACAGACAAGCAGATTGCAGGTCAGACCGCAGCAAGGATAGAAAGTTTGACTCGCATAAAAGGAAGAGATTTGCGAAGGTTCCAAGACGGGATCTATATAGTGAATAAAGACGGAAAAGAGATAGCATAAAATGGCAAGCAATAATTTATTGGAAACGAGAAACAGGATGAAGAAAAAGAAACCTAATTTTGCTACTCAGGACGCTCACAAGCACAAACGTGTCAAATCCAATTGGAGGAGGCCTCGCGGTCTTCAGTCAAAGATGAGGCTTGCGAAAAGAGGGCACAGGAAGAAAGTCAATATTGGATACGGTTCTCCGTCTCTTGTCAAAGGATTCCTGAAGAACGGCATGTTGCCTGTCAACATTTCAAATTCAGCAGGTCTAAAGGATCTGGACAAAGAAAAACATTCAGTCATCATAGGAAGAAAGGTAGGCATCAAAAAGAAAATAACAATCGCAAAAGAATGCAAGAAATTAGGTTTGAACATATGCAACATTCCTGATATAGATGCTTATCTCAAGTCGATAGAGACTATGATGAAAGAAAAGAAAGAAGCGAGATTGGAAAAACTGAAGCAAAAAGAGCAGAAAAAGAAGAAAGAGACTTCAAAGAAGAAGGAAAAATCTGCAGCAAAAGCAGAACCTGCAGCTTCAGAAGAAAAGATGCCAGAAGAAAAAGAGCAGGCAGAGAAGAAAGAACAAGATAAAATTTTGGTAACAAAGGGTTAAAATGAGATTAACAGTACAAAAAAGACTAGCAGCACAAATATTGAAGTGCAGTCCAGATAGGGTATGGATTGATCCTGAGAATATAGAGACTGCAAAAGAAGCGATAACTAAACAGGACATCAAGACCCTGATAAGCAATGGCATAATCAAGAAGAAACAAAAAGCAGGTTCAAGCAAAGTAAGGGCAAGAAGTCGTCTTGTGCAGAAGAGAAAAGGAAGACAGAAAGGGCACGGAAGCAGGAAAGGAAGAAGCACTGCAAGGAAGCCGACAAAAAGAGCCTGGATGACTGCAGTGAGAGTTCAAAGAAGATTTTTGAAGGAATTAAAGGAAAAGAAAATGTTGAAAACTCCTGATTATAGAAACTTGATGCTGAAAGTCAAAGGAGGATTCTTCAGAAGCAGGAATCACCTTAAGCTTTACATTAATGAGAGCAAACTAATCGTGAAAAAATGAGAAAGACCAAACGAATGATAAGATTCAGAAGGAGAAGAGAAGGCAAAACCAATTATAAGAATAGGCTTGCGCTTCTTAAGAGCGGCCTTCCTAGGTTGGTTGTCAGGCACAGCTTAAAGAATGTTATTGTTCAGTTAGTGGAGTACCATGAAGACGGCGACAAGATATTGTTCACTTGCAACTCAAAGCAACTGGCAAAATTGGGCTGGAAAGGTAGCAAAGACAATGTCCCTGCTGCATATCTTACCGGTCTTCTGTGCAAGAACAAGATCAAGCCAGGAACAAAAGCGATACTGGATGTCGGCAATCAGACACTCACCAAAGGAAATGTCATTTATGCTGCATTGAAGGGTGCAAAAGACGCAGGATTAGACATATCTTTTTCAGAAGACATCGTACCTTCAGAAGAAAGGATTGCAGGCAAGCACATAGAAGATTATGCAAAAATAATAAAAGAAACTGAATACTATAAGAAACATTTTTCACGTTACTTAAAGCAAAATGTTGATCCTTCCAACATAAGCAAATTATTCGAAGAAATAAAGAACAAAATATTGGCAAAATAAAATGGCAATGAATAAAAATAGGGCAAAATCAAGAAAACAAGCACCGAAAAAAAAGACAGTGCAGGACATCAAAGAAGAATGGAAGCCAAAGACTAAGCTGGGAAAGCAGGTCAAGGCGGGCGAGATCACAGACATAAAAAATGTCATAGAGAAAGGCCAGCCTATAGTCGAGAGCGAAATCGCAGACGTACTGCTCCCTAATTTACAATCCGATTTGTTATTGATAGGGCAGAGCAAGGGAAAATTCGGCGGCGGAAGGAGAAGGGCTTTCAGGCAGACTCAAAAGAAGACAAAAGAAGGCAATGTACTTAGTTTCGCATCATTGGCAGTTGTGGGGAACAATGACGGTTACATAGGTCTGGGCTTCGGCAAGAGCAAAGAAACAATTCCTGCTCGGGAGAAAGCTTTCAGACAAGCAAAATTGAACTTAATCTCTGTAGCAAGGGGTTGTGGAAGCTGGCAATGTGCATGCAGAACACCGCACAGCATTCCGTTTGCAGTGCACGGCAAATGCGGAAGCACAGAAATCACATTACTGCCTGCACCTAAAGGCACAGGACTTTGCGTGGAAAAGGAATGCCAGAAAGTCTTGAAACTGGCAGGAATCAAAGACGTATGGAGCAGGACCAAAGGCCAGACAAAGATCAAGCTTAATTTGATATATGCATTATTCGAAGCTTTAAAGCAATTGATATCCACAAGATCTCTGCCAAAGCACATAGAAGAGCTGGGAATTGTAGAGGGCGCTATAGGAAGCACAGAAGCTGGCCCTACAGATGAAGAGCTTGGAATTGAACCTTCCTCAGAGGAAGAAAAAACAAAGCCTAAGGCCAAGCCCAAGGCGAAAGCTACAAAGAAAAAGACAGATAAAAAGGAAAAAGAATCTGCAGAAGAAAAAGAAGAATCAAAATCTGCAGAGGAAAATAAAGAAGCATCAAAAGAATCTGCAGAATGATTAAAATGGAAGAAAAAACAATGGCAGGAACAGAGAAACCGGTTGCAGAACCAAAAGTAAAGCTAGAAACAAAACCAAAGACCGGTCCAGAGCCTAAACCTAAAGGCAAAGAAGAGATTAAGGGAAAGATCGCAGCTATTCTTATTAGAAGTACGATTCATGTAAGGCACGATATGAAGATGACTCTCCGTCTTTTAAATCTATACAATCAGCATAATTGTGTTATTTTAGATAGCAGTAAAATAAATTTGGGCATGCTTAAGAAAGTAAAGGATTTCACAACCTTTGGTCCTGTATCGGATGAAACAATAAAACTGCTCGAAAAAAAGAACAAGATCAAGGACAAAACTTTCAAATTGAGTCCTCCACGAGGCGGTTTTGAAAGAAAAGGCATCAAGATGCCTTACAAGCTGGGCGGAGTATTAGGACCTAGGGATAATATGGACGCGCTTATCAAGAAGATGATTTGATTTAGTAGAGGTTTGAATATTTATGGTTAAAAAAAAGAGGTTACCTTGGATAATAACTTTGTGCATGTTGGCTGCACAGTTGGTGACATTATTGATATTGTTGCCGACATTCATACGCGAAAACAACTGGTTTGCGATCATCGCTTTAGGTTTTGTGGTTGCGATCCTTGTTGGAGATTATAAAAAAAGCAGATTGGCATACATATTGACCTTTATCTGGTCGATAGTGCTGGTTGCGCACGCATTGATATTGATTGCGCTTCATTTTCATTATGCATACATCATTTACCTGATATTCGCAGCGGTTTTTGTCGCTGTGGTTAGTCAGTCAAAACTTAAATGAAAAAAATGGAAAGGAAAAAAAGAAAGTCAAAGAAATACAGGGGTTCGAACACCCACGGCGGCGGAAATCTTAGACGTCGCGGAGCAGGCAACAGAGGAGGTAGAGGTAATGCTGGAACTGGAAAAAGAGCAGACCAGAAAAAAAGCAGGATCCTGCCTAAAAAGTATTTTGGAAGGCACGGTTTCAAGTCTATATCGAAATTAAAAACTGGCAAGATCAAGAAATTGAACATAGATGATCTGGAAAGACTTCTGCCTGGTTTAATTGAAGATAAAAAAGCAGAAGAGAAAGCAGGCTCATTTGTCATTGATTTGACAAAGTTAGGTTATAATAAATTACTAGGTGCCGGAAGCACTAAGAATAAGTTTAATCTGAAGGTAAAGACAGCAAGCAAGATTGCCGTTGAAAAGATCCAGAAAGCAGGCGGTAGCGTAGAGCTTGAGGTTGTTAAGAAACCTGAAGAGTCATGATCATGTCTTTTTACGACAAACTATTGGGAATATTACCAGAAGTCAAAGGTCCTACTCAAAAAAGATTATCTTTCAAAGAAAAATTAAAATGGACTTTGATAGTCCTAGTTGCATTCTTTATATTGGGAACGATAACTTTGTGGGGTCTGGATCCTCAGTTCCAGAGCACGTTCGAACAGTTCGCGATAATACTTGGAAGTAAAATGGGTACAATCACTTCTCTGGGTATTGGTCCTATTGTTACCGCTTCTATTGTGCTGCAGTTGTTGAACGGTTCAGGTATCCTGAAGTTTGATACCACCACTTCTGAAGGAAGAGCAAGATTCCAGGGAACGCAGAAGATGCTAGCATTGGCGTTTGTATTGTTTGAAGCAATGGTGTATGTGTTTTTCGGAGGCTTCAAGCCGGATGCCACTCTTGCTGCAGGAAGCTTCTTTGCCATGGAATGGGTCATTATCGGGCAGCTGGTTCTGGGAGGAATAATCATCATACTTTTAGACGATATTGTGCAGAAATGGGGTTTTGGCAGCGGAATTAGTTTGTTCATTGTGGCGGGAGTAAGCCAGGAGATCATGATACAATCGTTATCTCCTTTGAGCGCAGGCGGAAGATGGGCCCTTGGAACCCCAGAAGTTCCTATCGGAAAACTATTCGCATTCTTCATACATCTTAGCAGGACGCAAAGCACACAGGCCTGGCTCGCAGGCGCAGCTATATTATTCACTATACTTGTCTTTGTAATATCAGTTTATTTCCAGTCAATGAAAGTAGAAATTCCTTTATCTTTTGGAAGAGTGAGGGGTTATGGCATGAGATGGCCATTAAGGTTTATGTACACAAGCAACATGCCCGTCATCCTAGTGGCTGCATTGTTTGCAAACTTCCACGTCTTTGGCCAGATGTTTGAAGGTTGGGCAGTCAAATCAGGTGGTGCGATATTAAATTTCATATCTGTTTACATAATTGGACAAGTCAATACTCCTCAAGCAGGCCATGGAATCCTGCCGTGGGTGAGTGCACCTAATTTGATACAGAATCTATTGGTAGGACATTATTCTTTTGCTCAACTCAAGTTTGCACTTGGTTATATGCTATTGATGATGCTTGGCGCTGTAGTCTTTAGTATATTCTGGGTACAGACTAGTGGAATGGATGCGCACAGCCAGGCAAAACAGATAATGTCTTCTGGTTTGAGGATTCCTGGTTTCAGGAACGATGTAAGGATACTGGAAAGGATATTGCAAAGATATATTGGACCGTTGACAGTCATGGGAGGGCTTGCAGTAGGTTTATTGGCAGCGATAGCTGACGTCAGCGGTGCATTGAGCAGAGGTACTGGTATCTTGTTGAGTGTTATGATTGTATATCAATTATATGAAGAGATTGCAAAGCACCATATGATGGACATGCATCCTATGATGAGAAAATTCATGGAGTGACATTGATAATATAATAATAAAATTTAAAACAAACATAAAAACAAAGAAAAATGGCATACGAATACCTTCAATTTTTGAACCCGATCCTTGATCCTATTTTGAATCCTTTGTTAGGGATGTCTCCTTTCTGGGTCATCTTCATAATTTCAGTAGGGATCAGCTTGATTATTACTATCATTTACAAACTGGTCACTGACCAGAATCTTATGAAGACATTGAAGACAGACATGAAGAAGATGCAGAAAGAGATGAAAGAGATGAAGCAGCAGCCAGAGAAGATCGCATCTCATCAAAAGATTTTGATGAAGAAAAACATGGAATACATGAAGCACAGCATGAAACCTACTTTGATAACAATGCTGCCTGTTTTGCTCCTTGTCGGCTGGCTGGCAACACATATTGCTTTCGCACCTATCGTGCCTGGCCAGACATTCACTGCAACTCTCGACTTTGTTCCGGGAATGACGGGCGATGTAGAACTTACTGCAGACGGTTTACAGATAATTGGAGATACTATGAAGACTATAGAGAATGATAAAGTGAAATTCGAATTAAAAGGAGAAAAAGAAGGAGTTTACATCTTAGAATTCGAGCACAATAATGATATTTATGAAAAAAAGGTAAGGATAACCAAGAAGCAATTATATGAACAGCCGACAAAGACAATCAAAAAATCAGATTTGAAGATGATTACCTTGGATAATGCAGTATTGAGGCCTTTTGGAGACAATTTTAACATAGCAGGCTGGCATCCTGGCTGGTTATCTACATACATCATATTATCATTCATTTCGAGCATATTAATAAGAAAATTTATGAGGGTTTACTAACGAAATCTTTAAATATAAACCCTGGAAATTAAACTTAAAATGGTACAAGGAAGCAGAAGATCAAGGACCCTTAGGAGGGTGCATAAACGAACGCCAGGAGGCAAAACTAAACTTAGATTCAAGAGGAGAAATCCGAGCAGTGCTAAATGCAGCAAATGCGGTGCAACTTTGCCTGGCGTACCAAGAAAGCTTCCTTTGAAGATGAAGAATCTTCCAAAGACAAAGAAAAGGCCAACTAGACCGTACGGCGGAAACTTATGCTCAAAATGCGCAAGGATTTTGTTGATTGAAAAAGCAAGAAGTGAGAATAAATGAAGATAGGACAATTATGCGTAAAGATTGCAGGAAGAGATGCAGGTAAGAAATGTTTAGTTATCTCTGCTGTCGAGAAAGGAAATCTTGTATTGATAGATGGAGAAACAAGAAGAAAAAAGTGCAATGTCGCGCATCTTGAGCCGCTGAAACAGAGTTTTTCAGTCAAGGACAACGCTTCTCATAAAGATATAGTAGATTTGTTCAAAAAGGAACTAAAGATAACATTGAAGGAAAAGAAATCCAAGCCAAAGAAAGAACGGCCGAAGAAAGCAAGAAAACAGAAAGTAAAGCCTGAACCAAAGAAGCCTAAGAAAGAGAAGAAAGCAAAAGCTAAGACAGAGCCTAAGCCTAAAAAAGAAACAGTGAAAAAGGCTGCAAAGCCTGCAGCTAAAAAATCAGAATAAATTTTCTTTAGAAGTTTAATTCAATTTAAAACATAATAATTTTCTAGCATTTTATGTTTCGTTTAATGTCTCCAGAAAGTAAATATCCTTTTCAATGCCCTGCCTAATTTTGTAAAGAAGCCTGGTTCGTCTTCGTCTTTTTCTTCGATCCCTTCTTCTACTTCTACATCTTCTGGCTCTTCTTCAAGCTCTTCCATTTCCTCTTTCAATTCTTGTTCTCTCTCTTCCCTTTCTTTTAGTGCCTCTTCTTCCTCTTTCTTTTCCTCTTCAAGTTTTGTTTCATTAATATTTATCTCTGTTGTTTTTGTGACATTAGATTTCAATATGCTTCCATCTTCTGTCTCATAAGTGCAGGTGAAAGTGTGCGTGACATTCCTGTGGGAAAGATCATCGAATTCTATATCCTGATTTTCGATATTTGTCTGCTTGTCAGGCAGACTTTGCTTGAAATCATAGTCTTTATTGAAAAGATCCCCTTTTATCTGGCATTCTATATTGTAGAAAGTAGTTTGATCATTCTTGTTCTTGTAGTTGGCTTTCAGATTGAACTTGTTCTGGAACTTTATATTGCTTGGCATGTTCAAGGAAAGACTTAGTTCTTCTACTGCGCTTTCAAGCAGAAACTCTTTTTCTATCTCTTCATCCTCGTCATCAGACTCAACATCTGTTCTGATGATGATTGGATAAGTTTTAGCATAAGAAGCAGGCTTTATCTTGAAAGTGTACTCTTGCTCTTCTCTTAAGGTAGTTATGTCTAATTCATATTTATTTCCTATCTCTGTGAAAGCTTCATTATATTCTAAGACATCTATATTGTTCGGAAAAATAATCTCAAACTCGTAAACAGTAAGATCCTCTTCTGTATTCTTGTCAATTGCAAGATCTATTTCTATCTCTTCATCAACTTCTGCTTCATCCTCGCTGAAATCGAAATCTATATCCATCAAACCCTTCTTCTTGATACTTATTGAAGGCGCTTTTATTGTATAGTCTTTTCCATCCAGATCATAGATTACTGTAGCATCAAACTCTTCATCCACATCCCCTCCTTGAAGCTCAAGGTCGTAAGTTATGGTAATTTCATTGTCTACTATGCCTTCCCATCTCAAGGTATTGCTCGTCACTTGCCCTTTTGAAGGACTCTTGATCCTGAGACTTTCAGGAGCTTCATCGATATAGATTATCCTTGGCCGTATCCTTCCAGGAACTGTGATTGTTGTAGTCACCATCGCCCTCTCTCCTATCAAGAGTTCTGATTTATCTACAGTCCTTGCGACAGCAGGGACAATCTCTTCAATCCTGAATGATATGATAGGAACCTCCTTGTCTTTTTCATAATCTATTTTTCCAAATTCAACATCATCGAAACAATACACATAGATCCCTTCTTGCTTGCATTGTCCTTCGTCCAGAATCATCCTGAAATCATCACCGCCCACTGCGATTATTGGAGTTCCTTCCTTGACATAGTATCTGAAATCGAAAGTTCCGACATCTGTATGCGCAATCTGATCTATAAACATGTCTTCATCAAATATTACTTTGTTTTCAGCGCACACAATACCTAGCAAAATAAGAAATATGAAGATGCCGCCCATTCCCAACAAAACTGTCTTGTTCACACCCATTATTCAATATCAGTAGAAATTCCTATATAAATTTTTCTTTTATTTCAATCATTGAGAGCTGAAAAAAGATCAGTAAGATTCAGTTCGAAAGCAGCTACAGGCATCTGCAGATCCCAATTTGCCAGCACAGACGGATGGATTTCTCCAATATATGCCACTTCTTTGCCTTTTACTTTTACCCTGGCACACCGGCCAGGAATGAAAGAAGGATGATCTTCGTCCATGAACTCTGCTTTTGCATCCAGGCATCTCATTAGATAGTCAAAGATCTGTCTTATTTTTGTATAATCTACATCCATGTCACAGAGAGCAACAGCAAGGCGAGCAAATTCTTCCACACCCGTCTCTAGCTTGCTATTTTCCTTGAAAGCGGTTCCTATGGTGAAGATGTTCTGCGGATATTCGTAGTGCTTATTTTCGCTGAAAATCTGCATCAAAGATGGCAGAACCCAGGACCTTAAGACATCATAATCAGCATTGACTGCATTCTCTATTTCTATGCACGAAAGTTCGACACCCATCTTCCTGTTCAGATTATCGATATTTGTAAGATTATAAGTCTCGCATTCAATAAGGTCAAGACCTGCCATGATCTGAGATATGTATCTCTTGAAGACTTCAAAACTATCTTCTTCACCTATAGTTGATACATTAGGGATGTCAGGCTCAAAATTCTCGTATCCGTAAGCAATAGCAATGTCCTCTGCAAAATCTACCTGATGCATCACGTCAGCCCTGTAAGCAGGCACCAGCACACTGCCTTTTTCATAACCATAACCCATTCTCTCTAGAAATTTCTTCATCTCGCTTTCTTTAAGGTCAAGACCTAAAAGTTTGTTTATGAATTTCAAGTCAATTTTCCATTTTTTCGGAGAAAGATCCGGCGTTTGAATATTTTTGCAGTTAAATCCTGGAGGATATTCTACATTGATCGAGTATATTTCTCCTCCCATCTCAGCCATTGCAGAAACTATGATGTTCAAACACGTTTTCAATATATCGAGATCGAACCCGCTGCATTCTATAAAGACTTCTGTTGTTTTTTCATTAACCTTGCCTGTTTTATGCGAATTTATTATTGGCGGCATAGAAAGAATTTCATTATTAGAATCAATAAATATAGGGAATAAGTCTTTCCCTTCTAATAAGTCTGCATATTCTCTTCCTGCAGGATGCTGCGACAGTATCTGCAGACCAGTAATCTCTCTTGGAAACTCTAACGGCCTGAACTTTATTTCTCTAGGATTCTCTGCAGTAAAGCGTATAGGGAATTTTATAACTTCCATAGGATATATGCCTATTGCTCCCTTCTTTCTTTTCCTGCAAAGTGTAACATGAAGTTTTTCTTGTATCTGTACAATCTCTCGTATTTTCTCATCGTCGAAATTAAGATTTTTTATAACAGCACAGACAGTATAAGGCCTGATATTCTTTACTTTCTTATCAATGACTACTTTATAATCAGATTTATTTACTCTATACTTTCTCAGTCCTGTTTTTGCTCCGATGAAACTGCTGAATGCTCGCGCGAAACCCTGCTCTGAAAGCATGTCTGGCCTGTTAGGGAAAACCTCGACTACAATCTCATTGCCTTCTATCTTATCAAGGTCCGTGCCGAGCATGCTGATTCTGTCTTTCAGCTCATCCAATGGAAGTTTCTTTCCGACCAGTTTTTCAAAGACTTTTTTGTTTAATGTTACAGTTGGCATTTTTTCTCCTTATTTCATCCAGTATTTGATTTCCCTCAATTGTTTGATGTCATTCTTGTACAATTCCCTGATGTCATTGATATTGAAATAATCCATTATAATCCTGTCAAAACCAGGTCCCCATGCAAGCACTGGCACGAATTTTCCCAATAAAGGTTCGACAACCTCTGGCCTGAATATTCCTGCGCCGCCCAATTCTACCCATTCTTTTCGAACAGGGTGGAACACGTCAATCTCGACCGAAGGTTCTGTGTACGGGAAGTGTGCAGGCCTGAATCTCGCATCAGGAAAACCCATCTTCTTGAAGAATTGTTTCAAATAACCCAATAAATGCTTGAAATTCGCATCAGGATCAATGACTATACCTTCTGTCTGGTTCAATTCAAACAAATGGCTCCAGTCCATTGTCTCGTTTCTATAATTCTTTCCTAATGCAAAGTATTTTGCAGGCAAATCAGCTTCCTTCAACATAGCGATAGTTTGCGCGCTCAAGACAGTAGTATGCGTTCTCAAGACATTCTTCTTTGCTTCTTCTGGCAACCACTCATAACGCCAGCCAATGCTTCCTATAGTTCCAGATTCGTGCGCTTTCTTTACTTTGTCGACGATCCTTTTGCTCGGCAATTTGCCGTCCTTAGGTTTTGCTAAAAAGAAAGTATCTTGCAGATCTCTGACAGGATGATCCTGTGCAGTGAACAATGCATCAAAATTCCAGAAGCTTGTGTTGACAAAAGTTCCTGTCATTTCCTTGAAACCCATGTCCAGCCATATTTTTTTTGCATAATCTGCAGCGACTTTTGTGAAATGCCTTCTGCCTCCATAAATCGCAGGTACATTGATCTTGACATCATATCTTCTGAAAGTTTTATTTTTCCATGTTCTGCTGCTCAACATCTTTGGTGTTAACCTGTCAATAACATCCTGGTCAATCTTTTCTTTTTCAAGTTTCTTACCCAAGTCTGTCAGGCTGATTGTCTTTAATTTTTGGACTTCTACTTTGATGATATTCTTTCTAGATTTCAGATTATCGAACGCAAACTTCTCTTCTGGACTAAGTTTTTCACTCTCTCTTGCTTTTTTCAAGGATTGCAGGAATTTTTCTTCTAACGTAGGTTTCTGCAATAATTTCTGTCCTTGTGGCGTGATTCCTATCTTCAACAATTTGCCTTCTTTTTGAATCGTGATTGCTGCCTTTTTCTTCAGCATGCCTAAGCAGATATTCACTTCGCTCTTGTCAATGCCTGCTTTCTTAGCGACAGCATCAACAGATTGAGGATCCTTCTGCAAAGCCTTCAAGAATCTGATCTCTGGCAGTCCTTGTTTGACATACTGCATTCCGTTCTTGTCAAAAGAAACAATCTTCCTGACCTTTTCTTTGAGCACAATCACACCCTTGTTCTGCAGCCATTGCAAGGCCCTCATGACCTCTACATCCTTCAATCCAGATTTCTCTACAAGCTCTTTAAAACTCTTAACTTTCGATATAAGAGGCAGTACTTTCCTCTCTAGCGGATGCAGAGTTGCTGCTAGTTTTTTAGTATCCATAATACAAATCATAAACGAGAAACCATTTATAAGCTTTACTAGTAGAAAGTGTTATGCCAGAACAAAGAAAAAGAAGAATAAAAACAAAACCTTATTTCGTTGTTTTCAATGCTTTTTCAGCAGGAGTCATCTCTTTCCATGCTAAGTCGAACATGCCTTCTAGTGCCTGCGCAAAGAAAGGTGTGTTTACCCAGATGCCAATGTCATAGGTAGGGTGAACTTCTGCGTCATTCAATACCATAAAAGTCAATTCTTTTCCATCTACGATACAGAATCTTGCATTCACGTTTTTTGCGTTCTTGACTTCTGCGATATTGCTGATTTCTTTCACAGCGTCTGAACATTCTTTTGTGATAGGTGCTGCAATCTTGATCTTGACTCCTCTCTTTTTCAGTTTCTCAAAGATAGGCTTCAATGCTTCGACCTTTCTCATCAGACCTTCAGAGGTTGTCATCAATGTCACTGATTCTTCTGCATTCTTGATTGTCAGTTCAAGATGATCGTATAGATTGTGCCTTCCTTTTAGGCTTCCTGATAAGTCAGTAGGTTCGATCAATTCAATCCCTTGTGTGTGCAGAAGGTTAAGCTCATTCAGAACTTCACTGCCCTTAAGATCATTTAATCTTTTGACTTTTGTTTCTGCATCCACTCTTAGATTTTTCTTTACTCTTTCGACAACTTCTTTTGGAGGAATAGCAATATACTTGATTGGTTTTCCAAGCTTGTTGACTACAAAACCTTTTTTTTCTAGGCTATCAAGAACATCATAACTTCTGCTCCTTGGAACATTAGCGATATCTGAAAGCTCGCCAGCAGTACTCACGCCTCTAGAAAGCAATGCTGTCCATATCTTTACTTCGTATAGATTCAGGCAAAAGAATCGACGCAGTTTACTTAAAAATTCATCCTTTACTATCATTTTTAAAATCAACCCCCTCGTTTTTTTTGTTATTCGTCAACCAATAGTGGTTTAATGTTAAGTTCGTGTTTAGTACCTTGTAGTTACTCACGATTTACCATAAAACCCTGTTTGGTTTGTAATAAATCTCTATATTACCCCCAATTATAATTTCTTAACAGTAGCACTTATGGAAGTAAAGTATTATTTAAACGTATCGAATCAAAATAAACTTCAATTTTAATTGTAAAATTCTGTCCTTGTAACCTGGTAGTGACACTTAAGAATTAGCAGGCAAACATCATAGTTTGTACCGCAAAAACGCACCTATCCCTCCAAGACCGTGCAATTTTTTCCCGCCTTCGTGTTCTGTGCTGATGATAAAAACTTCTCCCTGTGCTTTTTCAACTTGTTCCATCATCTTGTCAATCTCTTCATATTCTCCTTTTTCTTTTTTCTCGTGCAATAATTTGTCAGTGATCAGCATTTTTTCGACAGCTCCTGCATTCACGCATTCCTTGACATGATCAAAACCATAGCTTGCCTTGCCCTGCTTCCCGATTGTGGCCAAAAGATCCTCTACCATGTTTATTTCCACAGCAGTCCTATCCTCCTTCAGCACGCCTTTCAATTCGTCACTTTTCATAACTTCGTCAATGCCTTTCTTCCCGCCCATGCTGCAGGTTGCAAAAGTACACAATTTGTTTACTTCGTTGCTTAATTTACTTCTGATTTTTTCTCTCCATACGCTCGGGCTCGCAATGATTACTTTCTTGATCTTATATCTATCAATGAATTCTTCTAATTGCTTGCTTGCCTGTGCAAAAAAATCCTTGCTGTCTGTTGCAAAAGCCTTTTTCTCGACTTCCCCTTCGACAGAAGAAAGGATTGTGAAACCCTTTGGTTTTAACAGGGCGAAACTTGCATTCTCCCTGTCTATGGCCAGGATCAAAATTTCTGCCTTTTCTTTCACAGCATCATCAAGTTTCTTCAATTGATGCTTGAACCATTTATCTTTAATGATCGTGACTTCGCTGTTCAGTGAAAGATTGAATGACTGATGCGCACCTTTCTCAACTTCATCTGGCCCTTCAATGATCGTACCGCTCACCCTGAGCGCAGAAGGACTGTAATCTATCTTCTCTGTCTTGATCTTCAAGAAATAAGTTTTCTTGACAGCCTTTTCCTTGTCGCCTATCTTGATCTTTCTGGTAGTCTGCCCTTTAATCAAATCTCCTTCTTCTATGATGTGGCTCAGATACCATAAATCATCATTGTTCGTGATCCTGAGCCTAACTTTGCCTTCTTTCAGGTTTTTGATCATTATTTTCATTTTATTTCCATGCCGATTTCCAGATTTATATAGCTTTGGTTGAAACAGGTTAAAACAGTAGGTTTTATATATAGAAAGGTATTTTTATTTAAAAAGGATGGTGGCTAGTATGCATATGAAATTACGTCGTAATAAGAGGGGAACAGTCACTGGCTCAGGCGCAGCAGCGTTTGTAGCATTATTGGCTGCAGTTATTATTCTATACATTCTTCTGGTGCCGCCAGAGTTTCGGGAAGAAATCCTAGGACCTGTGGTTCCTGGAGAAGAAGGCCCTGACGTGATATCTCCTGGTGAAGAGCCTGTGACAGAATTGGCAATACTTTCCAAAGTGCCGGGCAGGCTAGACAAGTTAGCAACACCCAACCAGATAATACCTATGGACGCGGTCGTGCTGTATTCTGATGTAGAGAGCCAGATACTGGGCAGCGCCACATCGATTTTTGCACAAAACAGTCTTTTAAGCGAAGAAGTGGATTCAATAAACTTCAATGTTGTAGATCCAATAAATACCCAGAATGTCCTTTTATCATTCAAGGCTAAAAAGTTCAAAGGAAGATTAGTGGTTAAACTTAACGGCAATGTGGTGTACAATGACATCATCAATCAGCCGACAATAACTCCGATCCCTATACCTACTGATTATCTGAGAAAGATCAATGTCATGGAGTTCAGGGTTGGAGGTCCAGGATGGAAATTCTGGAGTACAAACGAATACATACTCGAAAATGTCCAGGTAGTAGGAGATGTAAAGGATGTGAGCCATCTTCAAGCAACAGCCAAATTTATCATAGATTCCAATGATTTATTGAATACAAAGAGCGCAAGGATACAATTTGTACCAGAATGCGCGCCAGGACAGGCAGGCCCTCTAGAGGTATACATCAACGGCCAGATTGTGAGCAAGGCGACTCCTATCTGCAGCGACCTGAGAAAGGCAGAATTTTTACCACAAAAATTAGTCACCGGAGAAAATACCTTGGAATTCAAGACAGACGCAGGTTCATACATCATAGATCAGATACTGCTCACATTATTGTTCAGGGAGCCAGTAGCACCTACATATTACTTTGAACTGGAAGAAGAGGATTTAGAAGAGTTGCTTGATGACGAAGATAAGTACATGCAGATGGATCTGCAGTTCGTCAGTCCAGAATTCAAGAACATGAATGTTTACATTAACGGTCATACAATACATATTGATGAAGAAGGAACTAGCTTTGATATGAATATCGAAGAGTTTTTAGTTCCAGGTACAAACGCAATCAAACTATATCCGAGATCGAGAGACATCAATGTTAGATCTTTGACGATTGACGTGATTGCAGAATAAAAAAAGAGGCGTAGAGTCCATGGTCCAAGATCCGTTATCTTTTTCATTAATCAATGCTATATTTCCAGCTGAAGAATTAAGTTTGCACGCTGCAATTCTCATGTTTGTAGTTATATTTAAGATTATTATGCACATAATCACAGAGCCTTCTAAAGAACAAGCCGCTGAACAAGGAGAAAAGAAAGGCGGTTTCGGCTTTGTGGACAATGTTATGATCTATATTGCAGTCATATTCTTTCTTCCTATATGGACATTAATCCCAATCTTAATGTTTCAGATATTGAAATTGAACGGTCTGTTGCCAAGCATAATCAAAGGGCCTATGGATTCACTTTCAGCAAGACTGCCTATTGAAGAGCACGATCCTAGAAGTTTCAGTTTCTTTATCTTTGGCAGCATAATCACAATGATAGTTCTGAAGATACCTTTCATTCACGATACTATTAATGCATATTCAGGCTTTTCTAGAAACTTAGGTCCTGCAGCATGGGGAGCAAATATCATCTTGTTATTGTTCATGTTCCTTGTATTTTCAGGAAGAAAGACCACTTTGATGGCAAATCTTTCACAATTTTTTATTTCATTCATCGCGCTCAGTTTGATCGCAGGCTTCCAATGGGTTGTCTTTTTCTTGGTGCTTGTCGCGCTCAGACCGTATATTGGTTTCTTGAAAAAACGATCCCCTGAAGAGGAAGCTGCGCGGGAAACACGGCTCGCATACGCAGGAATACCCGGTGCGACAGTCGCAGCTCCATCAGGCAGAGGACTTTTCGATAAAGCATTGGATCTTGGACAAATGGGTTTAACCCTAGGTGCTATGAGGGAATCGTTCAGAGGTGCAGCTCCAACAGCTGCACCTGCAGCACCGACTGCAGAAAAAGTGCCAAAAGCAAAAATCTTAGAAGAAGAAAAAGTAGTAACTGGTTTTGGAAAGCCAGCACCTGCTGAAAAACTTCCTTCTCCAGAGATAATTGAAAAAACTGCCCAGGAAGGTGCAAAAGCAGAAGCAGCAGCTGCAGGCGCAAGTTCTAACAAAGCAGCAGCGATATTGATGACTGCCCAGCTGGCACAAAATATGTTGGCAAATAGAAGAGCACAGAAAAGCGCAGATGTACAAAAAGCCCAATTAAGAAAAACTAGCAGCACACAGGAAGCTGTCCTGAAGAATGAGATTAAACAGTTAAAAACTGAGACATGTTCTGGGGTCTATTTATTCATTGCTTTGATAATTGCAGTTTTGAAGGATGCGCTCGATCTGTTTGCAGGTTTGGGAGCAATACCGTTTGCAGACGACTTATTGGTAGCAATAGTATTCTTTTTCCTACTGAAAAAAAGCAAGAGCGGTGCAGGAACCTGGGCCAACCTTTTAATATTCTTAGGCGAGGGAACGTTTGGTTTCTTGCCGTTAGCAACAGTATTAGTATTATGGGCGATATTCTATGAATACGTCCTGAACAAGGATAGATGGGAATTAAGATCGTCGCGCGCGCAGTTGTACGGCAGGCAGCTGTTCAAATACGCAGCAGCTGCAATAGTCATCTTCATGATCATATTTGGGGTGGCTGCTTTTGATCTGCCAGTGGGACAGGCAATGGCATATGCGCATGAAAAAGGTTACACAGACATACCTTATCAGGTTGAAAAAGCAAAAGAAGTTGTGAGAAACTACAACCCTGTTGAGATTGTCGAGGAATGGTGGGAACGGAATCTTGCGATCGCGAGAGGTGATTATTTCATAGGAGAAGTCGAAGGTTCTCAGAATAAAAAATTAGGCATATTTGTCAAATCAAAACCATTAGGAGACAAAAAGTTCTATAGAGGGCTTCCTGCAAGGGTTAGTGCGACAATATCAGGAGAAAGTCTTAACACAAAAGAATGCCGAGAAAAACTCACTCCGGACTGTTATATTTATTTTGACTGTAATGTCGAAGACTTCGGAGATGCACAAGCATATCCTAGGTTCATGACAATCTTGGACATTGCAGGAGGCGGCACAAGACTGGACTGTGATTTCACGCCATTGTCGCCAGGTCCGAAGAAAGTGTCGTTGAAAGCTTATTTTGATTTCTCTACAAAAGCATATCTTCCAGTAGTACTAGTACCTTATCAGTCTAAATTAGAAAGGGACAGGGAAGAATTATTGGCAGAAGCAGGCTATAGTGCTGCAGATCTGTTTGTCACGAAATACACGCCAGGACCTGTTGAAATTGGAATAGGTTTTGAAGAGAAACAGCCTCTCGGCGTTGGAAGATTAGAGGTCGCAGCACCATCAACAATGCCGACAGGAGGAGCAGCAGTTGATTTGGCAGCTGCAGAGACAGGCACGCCAACAACAGAGATGTCTGAGACAAAGATAATAGAGCCTGGTTTTGGAATTACTTCTGACATGGGAACTCCGTTCGGTTTTAACATAAGGAATCTTTGGAAGCAGGGAAAGATTCTTTCGATCCAAAACATATCGATTATACTGCCTGATAATATGGAACTTTTCAAATGCCAGCCAGAGTTCACGACAAAACCTAAAATTTTGAAAGAAACGAACGAAGTTGAATACAATCTGCTAAAGCCTATTGTCACAGAAGGAATCGAGAAATTCATGACCTTTGACTGCTGGGTGAAAGAAAGAGAAGGTTCTGAACGTCCGTTGCTTGACGGACCTACTACAACTTACTTTGTCAAGTTGACTGCAACTTATAGATACCAGGTAGAAGATACAGAGATTGCTCGTGTCGAAGAGTTCACAAAAGGAGGAAAAGTAGTTGCAGACCTAACACAATTATCAGCTTATGATTATTGTTCAGAAGAAGTTAAAGAAAATGAATGCGAATATCCTAGCAAGAATTATTGCGACATAGACCCTTGCCTTCAAAAATGCTATTGGGAACCTGCTGACAGAGGTAGTACTGCAGGCTCGATTATCGGCGGAACGTTGGGAGGTTTAGGATCGATTCCAACTGCCATATTTAGTGGACCTATAGGTCCAACAGTAGGCGCGGGCGTAGGTGCTGCAGCAGGAGGGGCTGCACAATACTTGCTTTTCGGCGGTGCAAGTTGCGAGAAATGTCCTGATGATGTTGAGTGCAAGGATTATGAACAGAACGAGAATGCCTGCAATCTTGATCCTTGCGAACTAGGTTGCGAATGGCACAAGGATGGTTATTGCTATAAAGCAACAGAAGCAGACTATGCTGCTAAATTCTTATTCCCTGTTAAATCTCACAGGGTGAGCAAATGTCTTGCAGACAAGTCTGTCCAGATAAGCACAGAAAATCAAGAAGTAGTTGCGATAGAAGGCGGCAAATTAGAGTTGAAAGATGTCAAGATTGTGATAAAGCACGCATATGGTTATGAAAGCACATATAAAGGATTGAAAGCTGTAAGAAGACTAGGAAATATTGCAAAGAATGGATTGATAGGATTTGCAAAAGCTGATTTCGAGTTCAGCCTGAAAAAGAACGGACAACCTGTTGATTTGTTTGAACTATACAAGAATCAAGTTCCAGAGATTAATCTGAGAAGTGTAGATCCAAGTTGTACTGGAAAAAATGAAACATCAACAAAATAATTGGAAAGAGAAAAAGTATTTGATATTGTTCGCTGTAATCTTATTGGCATTATTATTTATCACAGTAAGCTGTGATTTTGATTTTGACGGCAAAGACAAAGGCCTGCCAGATTATAGAGTAGGGTACCAAGGTCTGGTGATGGGTTTTGTTGACACGCCGGATTATGATTTGTATGAAAAAGATTTGTTTGTGCTCCAGGTTGATATGCAGAACAGGGGAGCTTATAGTATTGATGATGGCATCATGCGAATCTCATATCCAAAACAATTGATAAATTTAAGGACAGGAGATGTCAAAAGAAAGATTCCTGTGATGCAGGGCAAGAGTTTCTTCAATCCTCAGGGAGGTTTTATTGACATGCCAGAAGTTTTTGATTTTGAAGCAGGCAAAGTGCCTGGCGAAGCTTCTGTGCAGGCCACTGTCACTGCAAATGCCTGTTATCATTACAGAAGCCAGGCAACACTTCTTGCATGCATAGGTCCGAGGATGGGGCCGGGCACTTGCCAGTTCGATGATTTGAACGTGGAATTGAATCTTTCACAAGGGCAAGGAGCCCCATTGGTTATAGATCATGTTGATGAAAGCATCAGTCCTATAGATGAAGAAACCAGCGCACTAACTTTCCAGATTGAGATAGCAAACATGGGAGAAGGCGAAGTATTTAGATATCTGACTTCAGGTTCAAAATCAAACATTGAGCCAGTGTGCGATGGAAATTATAAGTTCGGTTCTCAGAGACCTATAGATGTCTTGAATGTGTTTGATTTCAGCATCCAATTATCCACAGATTACAAATACAACAGTTCGAGCAATGAAACAAAAGGCAATATTGTTTGCCAGCCAAAGATACGCCTCCCTCATCTTGAGAATGGAAGAGCAAAGATCATATGCACCATCACAGGCATAAAAGAACAAGTGGCATACAAAGCTCCGCTGATAATATCATTGGACTATGCTTATAGAATATGGGACAAGGCGTCAGTATCCATTCATAAACCGCAATAAAGGTTCAGAAACCTTTATATATATACGTTTATTAAATCCAATGGAAAAAGACAATAAAAAGGTGATTAACGCGTGAAATATGGAAAGATCGCAATAGTGGTACTATTTCTTTTACTGCTAGTTCTTTCAGCTTGTGCACCTAAAGAAAAGGATGCGATGACTCAGGCAGAAGCAGAATATCTTAAAGGGACAAGAGGCATAGATATAAAGCTTGAAGAACCAGGCACAATGCTCATCACGCCAGACCAGCCATTGAACATCCTGGCAGATGTTGAGAATCTTGGAAGGCATACGCCAGACAGTGTAGATTTCTATCTGAGCGGCTTTGACCCTAAATTCTTGGACTATGGCACAGATACTAGTAAATCATTGCCAGACCCATTGCAGGGAAAAACAAAGTTCGCGCCAGGCATTTCCCAAATAATTTCTTTCAGCGGACTTCCTGACCAGACAAATATAGAAAACTTAGGAACTCCGAAACTACAACAGGATACTATCGTGACAATGTGTTACGATTACAGCACCAGGGCAAGCTTTCCTGTCTGCTTGGACACGAGCACAGAAGAAGAGCCGGGCGGATGTCCTAAGCAGGCGACTGTTACATATGAAGAAGGACAGGCAGCTCCTCTTGCTATCACCCAAGTTGATTATAGGACAGTCAGGGCGAGCGAATCAACTGTCAGGGCGCGTTTTGACATACATCTTAAACAAGTTGATAATTCTGCAAATCTTAGGATCTATGATTCAGACAGCACTGATGACAGAGATCCTTGCGCAGGAGTTCCTCTGAAGAGACTAGACTATGGCAAGATAGACATAGAAGAAGTAACTATCAGGGGCGAAGAAGAATTGGAATGTCCGTTGCTCACCAGTTTAAGGGCGAGCGACCAGAAGTTCAACATAGAAAGATTGGAAGAGCCAATCCTGACATGCTATAACAAGGAAGAAATTCCTATAGCTCCGGACATCAATACTGTGTTGAACATTGAAATATCTTATGATGTTGTGCAGTCAGTTGTACAGCCGGTCATAATCGAAAGCATCTTTACTTGATGATTATAAAAGGAGGTAGGTAAAATGAAAAAAACAAAATCACTAACAATCGCGTTAACAATCGCAATCCTTGCTCTACTTGTTGCGGGTTGCGCAGGGCCTTCTTCAGAGGGTGCAGAAAGAGGCATCTTTGGAGGAGACAGTAAGGTCACGACAAAGACCTTTATCGGAGGAACCCAGGGCTTGTTGCTGAGGTTCACAGAAGAACGACCGAGAGCAGAAGTCTTTGACGGCGGTGCAGATCCGTTCGACATCGAAGTGGAATTATTGAACGATGGAGAATGGGATGTTGCCCAAGAAGATGTTTCTGTAGCAATAAGCGGGATAGATCCACAGGAATTTAGTGTGGCATCGCTGGTCCAGACTCCTGAAGAAGATTTGATAGCGAAAGTAAAGGATCCAGAAGGCAATGAGATACCATCAATCCCGACATATGTTCTGTTCCCTGACTTGAACCATGAATCGTCAGTAATTGGCAGTGTTCCTTATCCTATCAGGGCAGATGTTTGTTATAAGTATGGAACTAACGTGATCAGCGAATTGTGCATAAGAAAGGATCTGAGAGCGACCACGCCTAGCGTATGTGAAGTCAAAGAATCAAAACCAGTGCAGAATAGCGGCGCGCCTGTGCATGTAGTCGAGTTCACTGAAAGCGCAGCGAGCGCAGACACAATCAGCTTTGTGTTCAAGATACAGCACAGAAGCAATGGCGGAGTCTATAAGCTTGGCAGTGGGTGCGATAAAGGCAACAGGGCAAACACAGACAAAGTTTATGTTGAAGTTGATACAGGTCTTCCAGGCCTCCAATGTAGCGGCTTGAGAGATGGCACAGAAAATACAGGCTATGCAGATCTAAGGACAGGAGAAGCAATCGTCAGATGTAAGCAGCAAATCTCTGCAGAGACAGACTTCAAGAAAGTTGTGAACATAAACTTAGAATACGATTATGAGAACACAATAAGCACACAAGTAACAATCAAGCAAAGCGAAGCCTTGACTTAATTTTTTTCTTCTTATTTTCTTATTTATATGGCACTTAGCGTATAGTGTCAAGTGTAGCAATTAAGCTAATGAACTAGTGGCAAAGAATCGTATACACAATCAAATACAGAATCTGGCGAAGCACACTATACGCTTATTTATTCATCCCGAATCTAGCCAGCAATGCTTCCAATTGGATGAATTCATCACTGCCTTCTACCATCCTGAATTCCATCTCTCCGCACGCATCCACCATCTGCATCTTTTTTCGTTCGTCCAGTTCAAGATTCCATATCTCCCTATTGAACTGTGAAACTATATCTATCCCTGAAAGACCGTAATCCTGCATAGTTTTCAATAAACTATCTCTGGCCTTGACGAACTGTCCTTTGACAGCAAGGTTAAGTATCTCATTTATTTCAGTAGGTTTTGCAGCAGATGCAATAGAAAATATGATCTCTTCTGTTATATTATCAGTTATGGCTGCACAACCCTGCAAGATGTTCTCCATCCGTCTGCAGTCTCCCCTGCTGGCTTCAAACAAAGCATCTTTAGCTTTATCATCAATCTTGAGCTTCTCGTTCTGTGCGATTTTGTCTATCATGCCGAATATGTCTTCTTTTGCCAATGGCTTGAACTTGAAAATTGTGCACCTGCTCTGTATTGGATCTATGATCTTGCTGCTGTAATTGCACGAAAGGATGAACCTGCATGTCTGTGTGAACAATTCCATTGTTCTTCTCAATGCATGCTGCGCTTCTTTTGTGAGAGCATCGCATTCGTCAAGATAGATTATCTTGAATGGAACTCCTGCTATGCTTCTTGTCCTTGCGAAATCCTTGACCTTTGTCCTTACAACATCTATGCCCCTCTCATCAGAAGCATTAAGCTCAAGAAAATTATTCCTCCAACCGTCGCTGAACATCTGTTTTGCAATGACCAAAGAAAGTGTTGTTTTTCCTACTCCTGCAGGGCCTGCAAACAAAAGATGGGGCATGTTCTTGTTCTTGACAAAAGCTTCCACTCTCTTTACTATGTCTTTCTGTCCCTTTACTTCTTCAAAAGTGGAAGGTCTGTATTTTTCAGTCCAAATCATGTCCATTTTAAGCCCCCGATACGGTTCTTTTTCATTAAAAACTTGTGGATATATATAAAAATTAGCCTAAATTGCCTATTATAAAGAAAAGAATTTTTAGAGAATATTATATGATGTCTTCTTCAGCGATGACCATGAAATCGCCCATTGCAATAACTGCGCTGAACGGTATCAAGATACTGCCTGATTTATCCTTTTCAAGCTCAAGTTTGTCAGCGTAGCTTGTAGGATTCTTCAATACCATATGTATTAATTCTCCACTTCTGGTTTCAAAGATGATGTCATTGACTTCGCCGAACCTTTTTCCTGTCTTGCTGACTACGGTCTTGCCAACAATCTCCTTTGAAATTCTTTTTTCTTCTTCAGCCATTTTCCCCTCTATTTTCATTTGTACAAAAACACATTTTTATATTTAAATCTTTCTGTAGCAGTATCATAAATCTGTATATTACTAAAATTCCGCATCAGTTATTTGATTGTAATTAATAAGTGATGATTGCGGCCCTTATTTTGCAGCATTGCTATGCCTTTCCAGTTCTTGGATAATGGTTTCTTTTGGGACATCAGCCATCAAAGAATCTGCATAGTCGATAGGCCTTAATTTGCTTATATCTGTATAGAATACCAGGTTAAATTTATCCGCGATCTGCATCAATCTTTCTTTACCAAGCTCTAATAGTTGAAGTATGGTCTGTTTGTATTCCTCTTTTGAGTAATCTAATGTATAGTCTTTTAGCGCCATAAGAACCAGCATACATTATTGGTATAAAAATATTTCTTAATTATCAAAGAAAGATCATTCATCAAGGCCAAAGCATTCGTTCCGTATCCCGCACTTTTCGCATTTCTTTTCATGCCCGCACATCTCAGGTACTTGCGTGTTGTTCAACAAATCCTTTACTTTATCTTTCAGTTTAATTACTTCTTCCTTAAGGAAAGGATTCATCTTGACTGTTCTTTTTTCTTTTTCATTGATGTAATTCACTACACCTTCGTCTGCTTTTTTATTGAATTGATCCTCCAAAAGCATAAGATAGGCTGCCACTTGTATCAGATGACCTTCCCACACACCGTCTTTCGGCGCTTTTCCTGTCTTTAATTCAACAGGTATTATTTTATTTTCATGCTTCTCAATCCTGTCTATCTTTCCTTTCAGTTCTAGTTTGTCGCTTCTGACGAAAACCTCTGACTCAATTTTCGGTGTTAATTTCTCCCACAACTCAAGACCATAAATATTATGTTTATCGATGAATGAAAGAATATTGCGCGCTCTTGATATCGCTTCTTCATTGAAGTTTATCCATAATTTCTTGTACAAATCTACCAGGTCCAAATCAAGACTGTGCAACAGGTTTTTATTTATCTTGATCGCATTCTTCAGGTTCTTGCTGTAAGTCTCTCTGTACAATTGTTTAACAGTATTTTTGTTTTCAATACTTATGCCTTTCACAAGGCCTTCTTCCTGCTTGTTCGCCAAGTCAAAGACACTGTGTTTGATGTTTCCGATGACTGTGACGTCTTTTGCAGGCTCTCTTATGCCAAGAACTTGTTCTATGAACAACTTTCTCTTGCAGTAAAGGTATGCAGAAAGAAAAGTCACGCTTATCTTGTCGAATTTCTTCTTATTTTCAACCATCTTTCTTCTGTTATTGCTTGAATTTAAATAATTTAGGGTATTTAAACAAAAACATATATATATGTGACAGAATTCTCCTATAAATAGATTTTTCAGGCGTGAAAATGGATAATGAAACAAAATTCGACTTGATAACCAGGAATACTGAGGAAGTCTTGACTGCAGAAGACTTAAAGCAGAGAATAGAGCAAGGGGTTCCATTAAAACACTATATTGGTTTTGAGATAAGCGGCAAAGTCCATCTAGGAACAGGCCTGATGACTGGTCTGAAAGTTGCAGACTTTCAGAAAGCAGGCGTAGACTGTAGTATGTTCTTGGCCACATGGCACGCTTGGATAAACAATAAATTAGGCGGAGATTTCGAGACCATCAAAAGAGCTTCTGTTTATTTTGGAGAGGCATTGAAGGTAAGTTTAGAAGTCATGGGCGGCGACCCTGAGAAACTTAAGATGGTAAGAGGAGATGAACTCTATCATCACAATGACGAATATTGGCGGTGCGTAGTAGAGATAGCAAAGAACATGACCTTGAAGAGAGCAATGAGAGGAGTCACGATTATGGGAAGGAAAGAAGGGGATGCAATCCCGTTAGCATTCTTATTTTATCCTCCTATGCAGGTGGCAGACATCTTTAATCAAGGCCTTACATTGGCTCACGCAGGAATGGATCAAAGAAAAGCGCACGTTATTGCAAGAGAAGTAGGATTGAAATTGAAAGTTAATCCCATCATGCACAAGCAGAAACAGCTCAAGCCAGTTGCTATACATCATCCTTTAATTCTTGGTCTGCAGAAGCCTCCTATGTATCCTGTGCCTAAAGATAAGATCAAAGACATGCTGAGCGAACTTAAGATGAGCAAGAGTGTTGGAGGCAGCAGCGTGTTTATCCATGACAGTGAAGAAGAGATAAGACAGAAACTGAACAAGGCATTCTGTCCTGAAAAGGATGTAGATTTCAATCCAATAATTAACTGGGTCGAGAATTTGATTTTTACCAGGGAAAAAGAGACTCTGCTGGTAGAACGGCCTGAGAAGTTTGGCGGCAATATAGAATACGATTCATTAGTCAAATTAAAGCACGATTTTGCAAAAGGCGATCTTCATCCGCTTGATTTGAAGAAAGCAGTTGCAGAATATCTTGTTAAACTCCTTGCGCCGGCAAGAAAGCATTTTGAAAAGCCAAAGCTTAAGGAATTAAAAGAAGAGATTGAAAATATCAGACTAACAAGATAGAAGATAAGATAGAAGTGAGATAATATAGTAAAATGGAAGACATTGCACAATACGCGCTGGATCTATGCAAGGAAGCAGAGTATGCAGACATTAGGATAGAGGACATCAAGGAGACAAGTTTTCTGTTAAAGAATAGTGTGCCAGAGATTGCGACTTTCGATAGAGTAAAAGGAATGGGCTTGAGATTAGTAGTCAACGGCAGCATGGGTTTTGTCAGTACGAACAATCTGGAAAGACAGAACATAAAGAAAGTCGTTACCCAGGCATTAAAGATAGCAAAAGCCAGCGAGAGGCTGGTCCAGACACCTGTCAAATTCTCAGAAGAAAATATCAATATTGCGAATTATTCTGTCAAACAGAAAGAAAATCCAGAAGACACGAGCACAGAAGATAAATTGCAGATGGTGATAGACATTGACAAGTCTTTATTGCAATGCGGAATTCCAACATTGAACAGGCACATCTCGTTCAATCATAAATTCACAGAACAGATCTTCCAGAGTTCAGAAGGCAGCAAGATAATAAGTAAGATTCCCAGAGTACATGCATTTTGGTTTGTATCTGTAGGAGACGCGCAGCAAAGCAAGCAGAAGTATTTTGCTTACGATGCTACGACAGGTTTTGAGATATTGAAAAAATGGAACATTGCAGATGATGCAGTGGCAATGACAAAGGAATTATATGAGAACCTGAAGAAAGGAAAAAAAACACCGTCAGGAGACATTGACGTGATCTGCGGACCAGAAGTCACAGGCATCATAACTCACGAGAGCATCGGACATCCTAATGAAGCAGACAGGATACTGTGCAGGGAAAGTGCGCAGGCAGGAGAAAGTTTTGTCACTCCGGAGATGCTGGGCAAGCCTTACGCGAGCGATATTGTCAATGTTTCAGAAGATCCTACAATTCCAGGAAGCGCAGGTTATTATCAATATGATGCAGAAGGCGTAAAAGCAAGGAAAAGGCTTATGGTCAAGAACGGCATATTGAATGAGTTCCTGCATAACAGAGAGACCGCAGTTGAATTGGGTCTGAAGAGCAATGCTTCTGCAAGAGCCTCTGGTTTCCACAGAGAGCCTATTGTAAGGATGGCAAATACCTTTGTCGAGCCAGGAGATTATAGTTTTGATGAACTTATAGAAGATACTAAAAAAGCAATCTATATCAAGAATTTCATGGAATGGAACATAGATGACAAGCGTTATAATCAAAAATATGTGGGTGCAGGATCGTATTATGTAGAGAATGGAGAAATAATGTATCCTATACAGAATCCGGTATTGGAGATCACGACTCCAACCTTCTGGAATGCCATTGATGCTATTGCAAAAGACATGGAACTGCACGCTGCAACGTGCGGAAAGGGAGAGCCGAGCCAGGGTGTTCCAGTCTATCATGGCGGCCCGTCAATAAGATTGAAGAATATAAAGATTAGATAATCGAATGTAAACGAAAATGGACAAATCAGAAATACTACATTATTTGCTCAAGAAATTGCAGGAAAAAGGCGCGTCAGACATAGTTCTTTCAATGAGAGGGGGCAAGAAGACGCAGATAAAATTTGTAAATAATCAGATCGCAGCTTCAAAGACATGGGATAATGTGAGTCTTGCGGTTTTCTTGAACTACAATAAAAAGATAGTTGCTACCTCTCTACAGAACTTCTCTACAAAGGATATAGATTCTGCTGCAGACAAATTGATCAAGTTTGGAGACGCAATAAAACCTAATGAGAATTTCAGAGGGATTGCAAAAGGACCGTTCGATTACAAACCTGTTGAAAAGGTATACGATAAAAAGATAGCAGAGCTGGATGAAGATTGTATTGACTTTGTCGAAGCTGGCATAAACGCAGCCACAGAAGAAGGAGCAGAGAGAACGAATGGAGTATTGGAGTTTATAGACAATAGCGAGCATCTTGTCACGAGCGAGAATGTTGATGTCTCTGACAAAGGAACAGGACTTTATTTTTCCATAAGGGCGCACACTGACAAGGAAGCTTCAGGATATAGCAATCAGATATGCACTCAATTGTCAGAATTCAAGCCTGAGATTCCTGGCAAGGAAGCAGGCCATATATCAAAATTAGCAAAGGATCCTCAAAAACTATCTCCTGGAAAGTTTGACGTGATATTTGCACCGTATCCTTTCTCAAATTTCATAGATCATCTGGACAGTGCTTCTATATTCTATGTAGAAGCAGGTTATTCATTCTTTACAGACAAGATAGGAAAACAAGTAGGCAGTCCTGCAATGACTGTTTATGACGATGCTACTTTCCCAGGAGGGTTGGCAAGCGGCAAGTTTGATGACGAAGGACATCCAACACAAAAGACCTTATTGATAGATAAGGGAATATTGAAGACCTTCTTGCACAATACCAGCACGGCTCGAAGGTACAATACAAAGACCACTGCAAGTGCAGGTCTTGTCTGTCCATCACCATCAAATCTCATACTTGAATCAGGAAAAAAATCAGAAAAACAATTGTTTGAAGATTTTACAGGCTTGTACATAACAAATTTGTGGTACACAAGATTCCAAAATTATTTGACAGGAGATTTCTCTACAATACCTAGGGACGGTATTTTCTTGTACAAGAACGGAGAGATGGTCAAGTCTGTCAAAGACATCCGGGTTTCAGAGAATATGATTAATCTGTACAAGAATATTGCAGAGATTTCAAAAGAAAGAAGACAGCAGTGCGGATGGGAAGTGGGCACGCCAGTGATCACAGGAACTGCATTGATAAACAATATAAACATTACAACAAGCACGAAATAAGAAAAATTTCTTAAATTCATTGATTGAATTGTCCTTTGACTTTGTATTTCTCAGAATTAATTATTTCTTCAACTTCGTCAGGATATTTTTTAACATTCTTGAATCTAATAAAAAACATCTTGTAGATGAAATAAAACATTGCGATCAATAATAATGCACTTATCAGTCTTCCGTCCATAAACTTGAAGTTGTTCTGGTAGTTTAAATATCTTATGGAAATTGAACCCCTGTGCAGTTAATAGTAACCTTTAAATATAACCAAAACGAATTTATTATCTAATGAAGTCAAATTCAGGGTCAGGGGAGTTGGATAAAGTAATGTATGGATATACAACAGAAGTCAATGCATTAGAAGATGAGAATAGAGTTCTTAGAGAAACAATCGAGCATCTGAAAGATGAGATAAGAAAATACAAGACTCCTCCGTATCTTGTCTGTGAAATAAAGGATTTGATTGACAGCAAAGCATTGCTTTCTTTGAAGAATGGAAACGAATTCTTTGTGGAAATAGATAATGATGTCAAGGATTTGAAACCAGGGGATCAGGTTCTAGCTCATCAAAAGAATCTTGTTGTTGTTGATACTATAAAATCAAGCAAAAAGTTTAATGTTGAGAAATTTGTAATAATCGAAAAACCAAAAACAACATGGAAGGATGTCGGAGGTTTGAAGGATCAAATAAATGAGATTAAGGAAGTGATTGAGCTTCCATTGAAAAAGCCGCATCTTTTCAAGAAGGTAGGCATAAGCCCGCCTAAAGGAGTCTTGCTCCATGGCCCTCCTGGTTGTGGAAAGACAATATTGGCAAAGGCAGTGGCTGCAAGCACAAACAGCACGTTCATTGAGATCGTGGGTGCAGAACTTGTACAGAAATACATTGGTGAAGGTGCAAAACTGGTCAAGGAAATATTTGAACTCGCGAGAAATAAAGGGCCTGCTGTTGTATTTATTGATGAATTGGACGCTATTGCTGCGCAGAGGATAGATATTGGCACGAGCGGGGAAAGAGAAGTGCAGAGGACTTTCATGCAATTGCTCGCAGAGCTTGACGGTTTCAAGGAATTGGATAATGTAAAGATCATCGGCGCGACAAACAGGAAAGACATTCTAGATCCTGCAGTTGTAAGGCCTGGAAGATTTGATAGATTGATAAAGATACCAGAACCAGACAGGGAAGGTGTTAAACAGATATTTGAAATTCATTCTAAAGGTATGAAGATCAAAAAGTTCAACAAGAAAAATATGATAGATAAGATGCTTAACTGTAATGGTGCAGAGATTAGATCCATATGTACAGAAGCAGGCTATTTCGCAATAAGGAATAACAGGACAGAGGTCACAGAAGAAGATTTCTTAGAAGCTATACAAAAGGTTAAGGTAGATGATAAAGCCAATGTGGAAGAATTCATGAATATGTTTGGCTAGGTTTCTGATGAAGAAAGATAAATTTGCAATCAGGGCGAAGCGCGAGGGTTACAGGAGCAGAGCAGCCTATAAGCTTAAGGACATCAATAAAAAATACAAGCTTATCAAGAAAGGAGACTATGTGCTGGATCTCGGTTGCGCACCAGGGAGCTGGATGCAGATAATTAGCAAGATAGTGGGAAGCAAAGGCTATGTTCTTGGAGTAGATATTTCTAAGATGGAGGAATTCAAAGAATCTCATGTGGAATTCATACAGCAGGACATCACAAAGGACGAAATAATAGACATGATTAAGTCTGCAATAAAAGACAAGCTCAAAGATAAGAAATTCAATGCAGTCACGAGCGACATGGCCCCGAGCACAAGAGGAATAATACATCTTGATCAGGAATTGTCACTGGAACTTTCTATGAGGGCATTTGAATTGGCAAAGATTTTCCTAAGGAAGAAAGGAAACTTCATATGCAAGACTTTCCAGAGCAGCGAGTATGAAGAATTCAGGAAAGAAACGAGCAAATATTTTGAATTGGTAAAGACACAAAAACCTCCTGCTAGCAAGAAAAGAAGCAAGGAAGTATTCCTGGTTTGCAAAAGTTTCAAAGGTTCATAAGAGCTTGAAATCCACGCAGATCCTGAAAGTTTTTGGTGAGAATTGTCCGCACTTCACAACATCCAGAACCTTGAATTTCTTAACATGTTTTTTGATCTTTGAAATCGCTTTCTTTGGTATGTCTTTTTCTTCTAAAAAATCATAGAAATGGATGATTGTGCCTTTTTTGCCAGCAGAAAGTGCGCAATCAAGAAAATCTTCTGCATTCTTTGGCAATGGCATACAGATTCGATCGAATTTCTCATCCAATTTTGGAACGATCTTCCTGACATCCCCTAATATAAGTTCAACATTCTTTATTTTTTTGTTCAGCTTAAGATTTTCTAGGGCAAGCTTGTGGCCTTCCTTATTCTTCTCGATCCCAACAACGATATCTGGTTTGCTGTTCTTAGCAATAACCAGAGGAAACGGCGCGCATCCACTGAACATGACCAGTATTTTTTCTCCTTTCTTTACTTTTGAAGCGATTCGAGCTCTTTCTGTCCCTGATCTCACACTGAAATATACCTTGTCTATGTCTAATTTCAGCATAACTCTGTTTTCTTTGTGTGTGGTTTTCTTGCTGCGTCTTCCTGCAAGATGCGTATGCTTCTGGAGCCTGAACTCTCCAGAATGTATGCCTGATTTCTTGACAACAGTCTTGATATTCTTGTGCAGCTTGAGCAAGGCTTGAGCAATCAATTTCTCTTTAGCCTTTAATTCAGATTTAAGATCAAGGATTGCGATTTCTCCCACAACATCATAGGCGCCAGGAAGCATTTCTACCTCTTTCTTTTTCAATTTGTTTTTCAATAGATCTGACAATTTAGTCGCTCGATCTATCTTATCAAGTCTTTTCTGCACAACCGCACAATTCTTCTTTATTATCTTCTTTGTGATAGGAATGTATGCAAAATCCTTATCGGTTTTTAATTGATATCTTTTATCATAAATGCCTTTATCAAGAAGAAATTCTCTCATCCTATTAGCATCCTTTAATTTGCATTTCAATGCTAGAACCATTGTTTCAATCCTTTTTGTTTTGCCTTTTCCTGTTTTCCACTTACTTCATCAAGTTTTTTTGCTATTCTTTCCTCTGAGAAATTATGTCTGTCACATAATATCTTCATGACTCTTTCCCTGTCCATCTTTTTCCATTTAAGCTTGTATTTTTTAGTTACAGGCATGTTTTTTATAAGATCGAACGGCGCTTGCCATTCAAAATCAAAATTCCAGCCTGCATCCTTGAATAATTTGTCAAAATCTTTCTTATGCTCTCGCACAAGTTTCAGTCCTTTTTTCGGTCCGATACCTCTTATTCCTCCAGGATTAAAATCTGTCCCGACCAGCAGGCCTAATGCAATGAGTTGATCCTGACTTAAACCAAGATTCTTTAGATTCTCTTTAAGGATGATCATCTCAGGTTTGATAGTAGTATAAGAAAGTTTGCTCGGC
>Ga0180437_10001500_pt1 | contig 39974 bp, 44 predicted proteins | sample SS_ome_4_FD_132410 | JGI IMG/M metagenome (GOLD analysis project Ga0180437, IMG submission 132410) | Hypersaline lake sediment archaeal communities from the Salton Sea, California, USA - SS_3_D_1 metaG | ecosystem: Environmental > Aquatic > Non-marine Saline and Alkaline > Hypersaline >...
CCAAAAAGCAGGTGGAACGGCGGCTTATTGCTATAGATGAACTGACCGAAGCCCTAGAAAACGAGTACAGCCGTTTGGCACTGGAATTTCAAGAGGCCGGGGTATGAATCGGCAAGGGTGGTTTGGCTGGACGGTTGTGCGCCATGGTAGTGACACATCCGGGAATTATCAACACCGGGGCCGGAAGGGCAAGAAGGGCGGATCTTTGCCGGGTGGGGGCCATGGGGCCATCGGGATCGGGGTAGACCTGTCAGAGCAAGATCGGCGCAAGGCAGTCCAGGAGTACCGCCAAAAGCAACGGGACAAGAAAACGGCAAAGCACCCAGTGGCCGGAACGTTGGAAGAGGCCAAGAAACAAAGCATTGGCCGCCAAGAGATTATCAATCACATTGTGGCCACGAACCCCCCGAAGCAGGTCAAGAGCGGCAAGGTGACGGCGGAAGAGTGGGCCAAAGAATACATGAGCGATAGCGATCAAGAATTCGCTTTGGTGCAGGTGCATCCAGAAGCCATGCACTTTCCGGCTGAAGTGGACTTGCCCAAGGTGGGCGCTTACGCTCAACAGACCGGCCAACCGCCGCCGATCGTGGTGGATAGCAACCAAAAGATGGAAGCCAGGTTTGGGGGCGGCAAGCTAGAACGGGCCTATGGCCGCCAACCCCACACCGTGATCGACGGCAAGCACCGGGCAAAGGCCGCCCTGGAGCAGGGGGCCAGTAGTATCCGGGCCTATGTGCCAAAAGGGAAACTTGGCGAAATATGGCAAAGATCACACGAGATCGAGCGTTCCAAGTTTGCCCGAGAGTATCTAAAGAAGAAGGGCTTCCCTTTGCTGGAAGAAACTGGAGCCGGGTGGAAGGTGGACCGGCAAGGGCAAGAACGGACCTATACCCCCCGAGATATAGAGCGGATCGCAAGGAATACAGGCCATGAATGGACGTGGGGACAATAGAGCGGCTTGGTTTTGGGGGCTTGTAGACAAGGGCTCCGGCAAGTCTGGAAACTATGGCCACAAAGGTCGGAAGGGTAAACGTGGGGGATCCGCTCCAGGTGGGGGCCACGGGGCGATCGGCATTGCCGCCGATGCTACACCGGAAGAGATCCAAACGACTATAGATCGGCTCCGGGCCGCCAGGGCCAAAAAGAAGCCCAAGGAACCGGCCACGGGGGCCAGTGTCCAGGAAAACCTTGCTTGGCTCCAGGCGCAAGGGTATAGTGTTGCGTGCATGTCCAAAGAGGATATTATCAATGCAGAAGTGGAAGCCTTCAAGCAGGGCAACACTTACAAGTGGTCTACACAACGCGATCTTGAGGATATGCGATCCGAACTGAAGCGGACATTCCCACGGGAGCAACTTAGACAGTGGGCGGAAGAAGGGGTGGAAATGGAAGAGATCCGGGATCGGATCAACGAGTGGACCGATGAACAGCTTGAAGCACGGCGGGATGAAGTTGGGTCCAGAATTCTTGATCAAGTCCGGCGCGTGCGAGAAGATCACTATAGCGACTTTGATCCGGCCATCCAAAACGAGAACGATCTAAATGTGCTCATGACTGGCATGGTGGAAGCCCACAAGCGGGGCGATATTGGGCCGGATGCTACGTATGTTTTGCGGAACCAAAAGCCAGGCAGTAGGGAAGAGAGCTTGGGCGGCCAATATCTAGATGGCCAAGTAACTCTTTTCAATGGAAACTATGCCGAACTTGGGATCATGAATGCGCAAGGCGAATATGTAAGAAACACGGGCTACTATAGCACTAGGCCACTAGAAGCCGGGATCAGTAGTGCGCCCTATGCCTATAGCAAGTTCTTCCATGGTGTAGTCACGCATGAATATGGCCATCACTTGGCTCACAAAGATACATCCATAGAAGAGCGGGCAAGATTTGCACTTGGGCGGTATGGTGAAGACATCAAAACGACGCTTACCGACTATGCTTATACGAACCAGGCCGAAGCGGCGGCGGAAGCCTACACACTGAAGCGGCACCCGGATTTTCAAAGCCTACCATCGGCCACTCAACAGATCGTGAATTACATTCTGGGAAGCGGGGAATAATGACCACTTTGCTTTTAAGCCGACAATGCCAGGGATGCAAGCGGCTCCAAGAGCCTGAAGATGAACGGTGGACGTGTGAAGCGTTCCCAAAGGGCATTCCAAAGGCGATCATGATGGAAGTGCACGATCATGCTTTGCCTTTTGAAGGGGATAACGGCTTGCTATTTGAGCCAAAGGAAGAGGACGGTGGAAAGTAGAGCCGGTTGGTTTGGCTGGACAATCGTGGACCGTGGCGGGCCAGGTTCTGGTAACTGGGGCCACAAGGGGCGCAAGGGGCAACGGGGTGGATCGTTGGCCAAGTCGGGCGGGGCCGCCTTTGCCCTGTACAAGTACCTGAAGAAAAAGAAGGCCGCATTATCAACACCCGCCGCCAAGGCCGTGATCGATGGGATCAAGGCCCAGAAGCCGGATGCCACGGATCGAGATATAGATATGTATCTCGGGGTCATGGAGATGGATAAAGAAAAGTTCGACTATTACGGCCAAAAGTTGGGCTTGGACGTGGATAAACTCCGGGATCCGTTCTTTGCTGAGATGGGGGAAGCGGAAAAGACCATGGAACGGCTCAAGATGCAGGTGCAGGACAATGCAACCTACCAATGGACCGGCACGAGCGGCAAAAAGTTTGTGGCCATCAATCAAGAAACGCCAGGCGATCTATATGAGAAGGTGGAAGGGAAGGTGGGGGCCACTTCAGCCGATACGATCGAGACACTGAAGGGCCAGGGAATCAAGGTCAGTGTGCAAGGAAACGTGCCGGAAGAGCGGTTGCACCGGGAGTTGTCGCAATTATCAAACTTGCTCCAAGAAAAGCCAATGCTACAAAAGATCTTTGCGGCTCAAGGGGGCCGGGTAGAATACCGGGAAAGGCCAGAATACAAGCCCACGGCGGCGGCTTCTTGGGATCATGACAAGATCGTGGTATGGCACAAAGAAGGCGATTACCCCAACTTTCCCAACGTGTGGGCGCATGAGATTGGCCACGCACTGGAGAAAACCACCACGGTTACAGAAACATCAAAAATCTTTGGGAAGGGCCGCCACGTGAGTGCCTATGCTTGGACTAACTTCCAAGAAGACTTTGCGGAAACATTCACAAGTGTGATCTTTGGGGACAAGAAGGCCATGGACTTTGCAGGACCAGAGAAGACAGGCTTTATCAATGACCTACTGGCAGGTGTGCAATGACCACGCCCACAATTATCCCATGCCAAGAACGGCGGTGCCGATGGCTCCGAGATCCAAAAGGGCCACTAGATGATCCGGTTTTTGTATGTTACGCATTCCCAACCGGGATCCCGCAAGAGATCCTAGACGGCAAAAACGATCACACGGAACCCTATCCAGGGGATGACGGCTTTTTGTACCAGGCTGAAGAGTAATAGGCGATTGATCGGCGCATTTCTTCTAACCATTCTTTGGCATTGACCTGGACGCCGGTGCGATCGAGTGAGTTGGCCACGATGAACATGCCATACAAGCTTTGGATCACGGATTCAATTTGATCGGTGGGATGCAGGGCCAGGGCCGGGCCGATTTCTCGGGCAAGGCGCATGTTGCGATCTTTGCGCTTGTCTGCTACATTGGGGAAATAAAAAAAGTGCGCCCCCGGTGTCTTGAGTGCTTCACGCATTTGGGTTATGTATTCAGATAGTTGCATGTGTGCTCCCTTCTACACGGGAATTATACCATAAAATGGACAAAGGTAAAACTATGGAGCCAAGATCAAACGATCAATTGGCCACAATGGCCAAAAAAGAATCAATAGAGCTTGCCCAGAAGGCCAGAGCGCCAAAATCATCGATCCAGTTACGAGTTACCGATCCGGCCAAGTTGGCCGGTGGCTGGAGTTCTGGACTAACCAACTTTGTGAACTTGTTGGCCGGTCAAGACCAGGGATGCCCGCCATGGTCGTGCCCCTTGCGCCGGGCTGATTACTTGGAAAGTGTTTGGCGCAATGATAGCCGGTTGTCAGGTGTGATCTTTACGATGGTTTCACGGATTGCTTCACTGGGGTGGGCCATCGTGGGGCCGGTTAAGAAGCTAAAACACTGGTATGACATGCTTGCGTGGGCGGATGAAGAGGGATGGACTCAGTTTATCAAACTGTTTTTTACCGACTATTTGACCACGGATGAAGGCGGCATACTCGAAACAACCCGGAGCTTTTACCCCCGTGGGCCACTCGTTTCCTTGTGGAATATGGACGCCAGGCACGTTATACCGGGGCCGGTTACACTGCCATCAAAGACAGGAGTGGCCGGGAAGAGCACCAAGATGAAGTCTTGGCCGCTTATTTTCAAAGATCAAGACAAGTGGAAGGGGCTCAAGAAGGGTCAATTCTTGCGGGTCGCTTCACTGCCTACCACGGACCAATTCAGGCGGCGCATGGGGTTCTGCTTTATGTCTAGAATCTTGCGCTATGCCGCTTTGGCAGATGCCATGCTCAAGTTCCAAGAAGAGCGGGTGTCAAACTTGCCCCCGGAAGGCATTGCCACGATCTCAGGGCTCACACGGCCACAAGTTGAGAAGGCCATGCAGGAATACACCCTACAACGGAAGCAAAAGGGCCAATTGACATGGCCGGGCGTGCTCTGGTTGGTATCCAACACTTACGGCCAGGAGTGCAAGGTAGCCTTTACAAGCTTCCGCCAGGTGTGGGAAAACTTTAGTGATCGGGAAGCCAACGAAGTCTTTTCTAAGGTCGTGGCCCTGGACGCCGGGATCGACGTGTCCGAGATATGGCAAGTGGAATTCCACGGGGCAACCAAAGCCGCTTCTTGGCTCCAGCACAAAAAGAGCTTGGGCAAGGGATCGGCGGAATTTATTGTGGAATTCGAGCGGTGGATCGCCAGGAACACGCCGCCAGATATCGCTTTTCGTTTTGACACGCCGGACGATGAACAGGACATAACGCATGAGCGTATCCGGCAGATGCGAATTAAGAACATCAAAGAACTTTGGGTGCCGCCTCAAGGCCAAGAAGAGGGCTTGCTATCAAAGGAACAGGCTTTGGAGCTATTGGCCATGGAGCAGGTCATACCCAACTATATGGCCGCCCCGACTATAAGCACAGTGACCGACATTATCAAAAGCAATACAGGGGGCACCATTGGCCGGATGCACTTCCCTTCTGGGGCAATTGAGATTGACCGGCCATACTGGCAGTTGGATCAGTCTATGCTAACCGCCGCCGATCTGGACCTGGAGCCGGTCAACCGGAACGATCCGGGGATTGAAGCCCTATTGGATGAAGCGCCGCCCGAGTTGGTTACTCAACTAATCCCGATCGTCAAGCGGTGGGAAGACCTAAACGAGCAACTAAGGAAAGTGCTTAATCTATGGCAAAGGGATATCATAAGCGAGTTGGAAGCAAACCCGGACATTTTAGCCGATCCAAAGTATTGGGCTGGATGGGGCGATCAAATTTCAGACACGCTCATGCCCGCTTTTTATCAATCGGCACTCGAAGGCGGCATGAGTGTACTATCCCAACCCGGTCTAGATGTAAGCTTTGATCGGGTCAACCAAGTGGCACGCCAGGTTGCCCAAGAAGAAATGTTTGGCATGGTCAGTTTGACAGGTGATGAAAGCATAGTGCGATCACGCCGGGAACTGCTTGATCAAGTGCGCAAGGACTTGGCCACGGAAAAGATCGAGTGGAAGGACGTGGAAGGGCGCTTGGCTCCCTACTTTGGAGCGGGCCGGGCACGCATGATTGCCGTATCCGAGAACACCGATCTTTGGGCCGGGGCTCAATTGCGAACGGCCACGGGTGCAGGGCTCAAGGAGAAGCGATCGATCCGGGCTGACATTGGCCGGGTGTGCCCCACCCACATATGTGACGATGCCCAACAAGCGGGGTGGGTGCCGATAGATGAAGAGATCGTGCCCGATTATCAAAAGCCACGCTTCCACCCGTTTTGTTACTGTTTTTTGCAATTCAGGTAAAGGGGTAACTATGCCGTATCCAAACGAGCACGCCGCCAGGATCAACGATCCGGGCAAGTACAAGCGAATACGCCGGGTCAATGACAAGTTTGGACCGGGTATCCATGCCATCTTTGGCTTTATGGCCACGCAACGGGAAGGTGGTGGGGAACTGCAAGCGATCCGCTTTGATCGGACAAAGTACACGCCAAAGCAAGCCCGGAAGTGGCTCCGGGAACATGATTACAAGGCTATGCTGGAAGAGGCAACAAAACCAAAGGCCGCATTGGTCAAGAAGTCGGCTTGGTTTCAAGGGTGGCATGTAACCCAGTAAAGGATTATCAATCAATGGCTTGGGATGTGATCGATGAAGGGCAAGAATACGAGATCGATCTTGACGAATTCGACAAGGCGATCGGGAAAGCACTCCAGAGGGCTGCCAACGTGGTCCGCACCCCTTTGGCTACGCCGCCCACCAAGAAGCCAGGAGAAAAACACCTTGCCGGGCCATTGCCGGGCGGATTCTACACGAACCGCCAACGAAAGTTTGTGCTTGCCGGGATCCGAAGCGGGGCCATCAAGGTGCCCTATCTCAGGACCGGCAACTTGCCACGTTCTTGGTCTATCTCGGAGCCCGAGAAGGAAAAGAGCGATCTAACCGTTACCGTTTACTCAGACGTTACAGAAGCGCCATACAATGAATGGGTACAGCAAGATAGCCGCCAGGCAAAGCGCCGCCAGGTGCCCATGCATAAAGATTGGCCGGTGCCCAACGATGTGGCGGACAAGAACGAGAAAAAAGTAAGCCAGATCCTGGAAGCCGAGATGAAACATTGGGGCGGTGCGTGATGACCTGGAGCCCAGAGTTTATTTTAGCCGGTATTGCCGCTCTTGGCGTGGGTGGGCTTTTGACTGAAGCCTTCCGGTGGATGGTTACGAACCGGAGCGAAAAGATCACCGATGCTTCCAAGTTGACAGATATGGCCCAGACCGTGGTACAATCTTATGATCAACTCGTGGCCGATCTCCGGACTCAACTAGACGAGCAAAAGCTTCAGATCGAAGCTTTGCAAACTAGTTACACGGAAGCCCGGATCGATATTGGCATACTGCAAACAGAGAATGAAGACTTGGCCAGGCAGATCGAAGCCTTGCACGGGGATTATCAATCCTTGGCTGAAAAGTACCAAGACTGCCAGAGCAAGCTAGAACATTGCCCGGAGTGTCAAAAGGATCAAAATGGATAATAGGAAAGCTGTCCGGCTTGGTCCGGAAGAGATGCAACTAATTCAAAAGCTTAGATGCTTGCGAGTGAGCGAAAACCATGGTATAATGGTAGTTAAATGGGAGCCTTCCGCTCTCTCTATAGTCACGAAAACGGGCCAGATCGTTACCTACGAGTGCGGGAAACGCCGCAAATCCGGAAACGGCACTATCTGACCACCCTACCGGATCGGTATAGCCGATAACGCGGGCATGCGCTTTACGAGCGCATGCCCGTTTTTGCGTTTTGGGAGCAGGTGCATAATGCAATATGGCAGGGCCATGGTGGCATTCTTTTTGCCCCCACACGCAAGTGAACAACTAGACTCATTCAAGGAGCATTTTCCGCCAGGCTCTGAGGTAACACCAATACAGGATTATCATATCACTTTGGCCTATATGCCAGAGGTCAAGGACAAAGAGCTTTTGCGGGAAGTGGTCCGGGGTTTTGCACAGAACGAGCACCCCGTATCCGGACAAATAGGCGGGATCGGGCGTTTTGCCCACGATGAAAAGGGCACAAACCCATTTTATACGTCTTTTGATGCGCCGGTACTGCCAGGCTTCCGCCAAAGGCTAGTAAAGAAGCTTGGCCAATACGGTTTCACAGTTTCAAAGTTGCACGGGTTTATTCCACATTGCACCATGGCCTACATCCCGGCCAACACTCACAACCCGGCGCTTGTTGTCCCTTACATCGGGGTGACCTTTGATTGTGTTTGGTTGGCGTGTGATGACGATCGGGAAAGATTTTCATTACTTGCCACTGAAACACAGCTAAAAAAAAGACTTGGAAGCGGGGCCAATGCCCTAAAGCAGGTACTTAGCCATGCCAATGCCTAACAACAGGTGGTTAGCACGTGTTTACAACGTGATCAACGCTTTGGGCAATAACAACATAGGCGTGTTGATCCGGGGTGAATCAAATGGTGTCAATTATCCGATCAAGGTCGATCCTGAAGCGGGTGGAACCGGCTCCCTTGCTGTCAACATCCAAGATCAATATACAAGGCTTATCTTTTTACCGCTTCACTTGCATACGGGCAACATTATAACCTTGACGGCTCCGGCTTCCGTTGGCGACTGGACGATCGACGTGGCCGCCGGTCACGGCTTGACCGGTGGGGAGCCAGTTGCAACCGGGAAGGCCAATAACTGGTACTATGGCTATGTGGTAAGCGTGGCCGGGAACACTTTAACGCTTGATCGTGTGATCAACTTTGCAATGGCGGCGGGTACCACGTTTGAAGAATTCACGGAAGATATGGCCATAAATGGATCGGTTACCCGGCAAGAGTTCCACGGCTATAGCGTGCCCGATCTAGACTTTGACATCACTGGCATGCACATTAGCATTGTATGCCCCGGCCAACCGGATGATTCACTTTTTGGCGACATTGCCGCCCTGACTCGGGGTATCAGCTTGCGCCAGTACAAAGGCGATACCGGCGAATACGAGAACATGGGCACAGCACGAACCAATGGAATGATGGCTTTGTTCACAGGCGGCGATGTGGTTTATACCGACAAGGCCGGTGGGGGTGCTTGGGGTGTGCGCGTGCGGGCCAGTTGGACCAATACATGGGGCGTTACCGTCCGGCTACGTGGGAGCACGAGCGGAAGCTATACGCCAAACGGGCGGGATGAAATACACATGATCATTCAAGACAACTTGACGGCGCTTGATTCTATGCACATCTTGCTAGTTGGGCACGTGGTCCAATAGGAGAGATTATCAATGCCAATGCCAAACAACAGATGGTTGGCCAGAATCTTGGAAGTTTTGAACGGCTTGGCCGATGGGTCGATCTCAGTTGCTACTACAGGCGGTGGGGCCGGGGGCACGTTGCATGATGGGACCGGCTTGGCTCCAGCAGTGGCCGCACCCTTGACGGCTTCAGTAACGGTTACCACGGTGTTGGTCCAGGCCGATCCAGATAACACGGTTTCTGTCTTTGTGGGCAATGCCGCTTCTCAGTCAGTAGAGCTTGTACCAGGCCAGGGCGAAACGTTACCAGTCAATGATCCCAGTCTGATTTATATTCAAAGTGCAGGTGGAGCCGGGCGTGTGAACTGGCATGCGGTGGGAGCGTAATCATGGGCGGTTTGCAATTATTCCAAGTGCCAGGTGGGGCCGGGGGGTTACCGGCTAACCTTGTGGTAGAAACACCACCAACCGGGACCGGCACAACCACGATTGAGCAAGATGGCACGGCGCATTTTACAGGGGATGCCACAACGTGGCGTGATGAACTAGGGCCGCTATTAGGATCACGTCTTGAATCCCCAGGCTCTGATATTGTCCAAAATCTAGCCGAAGTGTCCATAACGTTCAAAGCATCGGCCAGGTATCCAACGGACTATCTTGCTTATTCGTTACAGATTAACCATGATTGGCTTGTGCAATCAGTTGTAGAGTTCCATGTACATTGGTGGCAAGAAGTTGCAGAATTAGCCAATTTTTTGATGGGTTACCGTTGGCAAGTCAATGGGTTGGCCAAAACCACAGCTTGGACATTGGTACCTTTGAGTAATCCGATTTTTACGTATCCGGGCGCACCTTTTACACTTAACCAGATATCGGACGGTATAGGCACGATTACGCCCCCTGTTGGAGCAACACTATCAGACATTTTTCAGGTGCACTTTTGGAGAGATTATACCAATGCTTCCGGTCTTTTTACAGGGGCTGAAACGTCTGGATTGGATATAGAAACTATGTCAGCGGATATGCACCGAAGATCAGACACGCTTGGATCTAGGTTAGAATATGCAAAATGATACTTTAGTTTTTTCAAACCCAACCGAAGCAGGGCTTGTTGTCTGGAAGGCAATGGGGGATCAATGGTATGCCGCCATTGTCTCAAAGGCGACAACGGATCGAGTGGGGGAACTGGTAACAGTTAAGGGAATGGACTTTGCGATCAAGGTTGCAGAGCGGCACAATTATCATTCCGGGCTCTACATCGAACATGCGGTGCCATGGACACGCATAGGGCGATCGGTGCGCGAGATGCGAATTGGCAAGTTTTGGATCGAGATCGGAAAGTTTGACAAGAACCCACTTGCAAGACTAGCCTACAAGGCACTGCAAAAGGCCAAAAACGGCGCGATCAAGTTGAGCGTGGGCTTCTTAACGCCAGCAAAGCAACGGAAACTTGGCGTATATACAAAGTTGTTGAAGTTTGACACGAGTTTGGTCCTAAAACCGGCTCACCCAGAAACACACATTCTAGTGGGAGGTAACAAAATGAGTGATCTAATGCAACGGGTCTTGAAACTGCTTGGCCCTGAGAATCAGGAAGAAGAAGAACAGGCCATGGCAATGCTCAAGGAGTTGTTCACCGGGTCAAAGTCCATGGACGGTGATCTTGCCTTGGTGGGGAAGGCCGGAAAGAAGAACGATGAAGACGACAAGGGCGGCTTCCCGGCATTCCTGAAGAAGGTCAAGGCGGAAGACAAGGAACTGTTTGGCATGCTGGAAAAGATGGCAGAAGCAGATCCTGAGAACGAAGCCTTGAAGAAGGCATGTGCAAGCATGAAGAAGCGCATGGGCGAATATCCGGTCATGGAAGAAAAGCAGGATCCGGACATGGAAGAGGAAGAGGAAGAGGAAATGGCCGCCAAGGCAAAGAGCGGTGAAGGGGTTGAAACTCTTCTTACCGCCGTGGCCGAGATCGTGGACGCCAGGCTTGCCCCAGTCACTGAAGCCCTTGCCGGATTATCAACCACGGCGGGCCAGGTCGTGGAATTGACCGAACGGGTCAAGAACTTGGAAGCAGGGGACCAGGCGGCGGAAGTTATTGCGGCTTTGGTCAAGCGATTGCCGGAAATGTCTTTTGCTCAGTCCACCCGGCCATCCGATGAAGCCGAAGACGTTGGCGACACGGCGGACTTGATCGAAGAGCTTCAGAAGCGCCTTGATTTTGGCGACGATGAACCACAGCACCCACTAGCGCACTTTATTGGCGCGGGCGAATAGCCAACCCATTCCGGAGCCTTTTGGCAGGAATGAAACCCAGAAACACATTTTGGAGGTAACAAGATGGATCAGAACACATTATCAATGCTTGTCCGGTTGGCTGAATCGGGCCAGTCTGAAACCCTACTGAACTTGTTGGGCAATGACATGGGCGGTGTGGCCGTGCGCCGGAAAGCACTCACCAACACCCTTTTGTATGGCAATGGTGGACTTTTCACCGTTTGTGCAGATGACAACTTGATCAACGCATCGGTGAACGATGACGGCATTTGCGCCGTTATTCCCTGGAAGCCCACCACGGCGGACGTGCGCCGCCAACCCGTGATCACGGCGATCGGGCACTTGGGTGGCTATGCTCAACCCACCGATCAATGTGGCGATCCCCCCGTGTCTGATTGGCGCGGGTGCGAACTCGAATGGTGCATTGGCCGTATCCGTGGCCGATCCCCCGAGTATGACCGGCTGGATCTTGGCACCCGATGGTGTGAGAAATACCCGATCTTCCGCACCTTTGGCAGTCTGACCGTTGGCGGCCAAACGATCGCTCCCACCGGCACCCAGATCCAGAATGATGCAGAGTGGGGAGCCGTGGCCGCCGCCATTCAGGTCCGCCAGATTCTAGGCCGATGGATCTACACCGGTAACAGGGCCACGAACCGGAACATGTTTGATGGGTTCCAGATTCTGATCAACACCGGTTATACCGATGTCCAGAGCCGGATCCCGTGCCCCGCCGTGGACTCCAAGATCGAAGACTTTGAAAGCGATTGTATCAGTGACGAAACGAGCGGCAAAAACATCTATGCCTACTTGGAAGCGGTTGTGCAACGGATCATCCAGAGGGCACGCCAGGCCGGTCTAGGCCGCCCGAAGGCTGAAGACATGGTGCTTGTCATGCGCACTGAGATGGCCGAAGCCCTGTATGAGTATTGGGCTTGCCAGATCGGGCCGTGCTCCACCACGCTCCCGGTAGCCGGAACTGCAACCAACCAAGTGCAGTTTGTTTCTTCCGACTGGGCACGCCAGTTTGCCGATGACCTACGCCGCCGTGAAGTGCTCTTGGTGCACGGTATGTACATCCCGGTTGTCACGGATGACTATATGCCATTCACCAACGGGGCAAGCGGAAACCAGAGAATCAGTGATATCTACATCTTGACGCTTCAGATCTCGGGGCTCCCCAACGTTTACGGCGAATTCCAAGATTTTAGGGCGGGCGTGGGCGACTCCATCACCGGCTTCCAGGAAGAGCTTTACGGTGGACAGCCAACCGATGAAGGCCGCTTTTACGTGTGGCAGGAACGGACCAACACTTGCTTTGACGTGCGCTTGGCGGTGAAACCACGCTTGGTTGTGGCTATGCCCTTCCTTTGTGGCCGGGTATCCAACGTTTGCGTGACGCCGCTTAACCCGCCGTTGTCCAGCTATCCGCCAGATGGTAGCCCGTACTATCCCGATGGTGGTGCTTACGATGCCACGTATGACGCCGGGGACTGCGTGTATAGCGAATAGAAGGGCGGCTTGAATGAGCCGAAGTGATAGGGGAAGCCCAAAGCGGGCTTCCCCCACTGTGCACCTTGTGGGCAAGCGGGATCCGTGGATCTTGGGCAGGTATGCCGATATCTTGACCGGGCGGCTTGGTTGGTCAATTGGAGAACGTCCTAGAACGGACGTGGCCTTGAACCTCTTTTGGCCTTACTTGTCGATCATGGTCGGGAATCCGCTCCCACGGACCAAGAACGCCGCTTTTTTCACTCACTTGGAAGAAGCGGAAAGTGGCCGCACCCAGTCAAAAATAAACAGATGGCACAATGCGGCCAGGGCTGTGGATCTCAGGATCTGTATGACTGCCAAGTACCGGGAGATCTTGGCTCCCCACGGGCCAACGGTGCACGTGCCGGTACCCATAGAAGAGCAATTCACACCCCGCAAGTTGCGGGTGGGCGTGGCCGGGAAGGTCTATGCCCTATCTCGCAAGGGTGAAGACTTGGTGCGCCGGTTGGTCGATACTGGAGAATTTGATGTGGTTGGGGCGGGCGAAGGATGGCCGTGCCCGACCAAGTTTTACAAGTGGGCGGATATGCCCAAGTTTTATCAATCACTTGATGTGTTTCTGGTTACGTCTGAAGTAGAAGGCGGGCCGGTAACGATGCTAGAGGCGCTTAGATGTGGCGTGCCGGTTGTGGCTCCGGCACATGTGGGAATGGTAGATGAATTCCAAGTGCCCACATACGAGCGGGGCGATTTTCAATCAATGCTTGCCCGGCTCCGGGTCTTCCAGTTGGGAAGAGTGAAGCGATACCAGAGCGTGGCCAATAGAACGGTGGAAAACTTTGCGCAAGCCTGTCAACAAGCCATCAAACGGGTATGCTAACATAGGCGCTATGTTTGTGGCTTATGGCCAGAAGGCGATCCAGTGCTTCTATGATTGTGCGGACTCGCTCCGAGTGCATCACCCGGACATGCCTATAGTGGTGATCGGGGATCAATCGATCAACTTCCCAAACTGCATGTGCCTACAGGAGCCAAGTACCGATATCGGAGCCAGGAGCATCAAGACTCAGATTTGGCGGTATGTGCCCGATGGTTGGACATATGCGCTATACATGGACGTTGACACGCTTGTGTTGAAACCGCTAGATCGCTTCTTGCAACCACTGCTTGACGGTTGGGAACTGGTTATGGTCCGGGATGAATTGGCGGATGTAGTGGATCGGTGCCGACTCAAGAACAATGAAGAAAAGCAACACATCAAGAATGCCTTTGGCACCGGCGAACTAACCCAGTTTGCGGGCGGTTTGTTTTCTTGGCGCATATGTCCAACAGTGCAACGATTCTTTGAGACTTGGCATGCAGAGTGGGGCCGTTTCAGCTTCCGAGATCAAGGGGCTTTGGTGCGGGCTTTGGCGCTTACACCGGTCAAGCTTTGGCCACTCGGGTGGGCGGCCAATGCTTCCAATAGAGAGCATGCCCTTGAAGTGTGGCATATACATGGCAAGGCCAGAATGGCAGGTGCACAATGACGGCTTGGCTACAAGCATGGATTATCAATCAAGATCCGGTTGCCCAGTTGGCCACGGCCGAAAAGGGCGGGCCAGGCTCTGGGAACTGGGGTCATGCAGGTGTGAAAGGCCAAAAGGGTGGATCGGCTCCCAAGTCCGGCATGGGTGCGGCCATGTCTTTGCGTACCGGCAAGGATTGGGAAGATCGCCAGATGAAGGCCATAGAGGACGCTTACTTGGCCGATGCTGAAGAGAATTCCAAGAGGCTTTATCAATCTTCCGTCCAGTCTGGGCTTTTGAAGGACAAAAAGCAAAAGATGGATACCCTGAAGAGCTACAAAGCACTCAAAGAACTAGATCGGCATAGCATGTATGAGCCGATGGATGACTATCCGGCTATGGCGGAAGCCCTTACCTATACCACTAGCCATGGCAGTTTGAAACAAGCAAGGGCCAACTTCCAAGAAACGGCGGATCTGATGGCAGATCCGAATAAAGAAGAATGGGAGTGGAAGGTGCACCGGGTGGATGCCATTACACGGGCCAGGGGTGAACGAGTGCCGGGCTTGAAAGAAAAGGCCAAGCCCAAACCCAAACCGGTCGAAACGGCCAAACCATCCGGGCCGGAAGCAAAGAAGATCTTGGAAGCCAAACGGGTCACAGATGACTATTACATAAACCGCCCAGTGAGCCGGAGAACGATCGGGGGTGGGGTTACCCAAGAGTGGCAGAAGGTCAAGGCCAAACCGGTCAAAGTGGCGGGCTATGAGGATCAAGACTTCTTTATTCACCGGCCACTTGGTGAAGGGAAGAGCGGTTGGACTATCTCAGAAGGCCGCACTGGTACATCCCTTATTGTGCAATACGGCGGCACCCAAAGAGAAGCTATAAGGAAGCTGACAAACACACTGGACAAAATAAAGAGTGCAGGGCGGACCACGCTCCAGAACCAGATCACTAGTGCCGTGAATCAGAGCGTAAGCAGGGGCGATCCTTTGCGATCGCCACGATACGGCGGCACAGGAAGAGAGTACAAGGGGTGAAGCGATGACTTGGCTACAAACATGGATTATCAATCAAGATCCGGTTGCCAGGTTGGCCGTGGCGGAAAAGGGTGGGCCAGGCTCTGGGAACTGGGGACATGCCGGGGTGAAGGGCCAAAGGGGCGGATCGGCTCCAAAGCGGGGTATGGGTGCGGCTATGTCTTTGGCCAGTGGCCCAACCGCCGACTTGCGCCAGTTTCAGGCCAAAGAAGATTCAGTGCTTGATCAAATGAGCGATGATGCCGTGGCTAATTATCAAATGGCAGTCAAGCGGCACAACATGAACCGTGAAACTCGATGGAATGTACTCCAGGCGTGGAAGGGCGCAAAAGAGGCCCATAAGTATGATGGAAGCACACCTTTGACCGATACCGATGCCATGAGCGATGCGATCTATTATGCCGGAAGACATGGAAGCCTAGACAATGCCCGCTATCACTATGAAGCTGAATGGAGCAAGGCCGATCGGGCCGGAGATCGGCATAAAGCGGGCACGGCTCTGGGGCACATAGACCGGATCGAAGCAATGCAGGGCAAGAAGCCAAAGATCTATGATGATCCAAAAGGAAAAAAGGGAATAACGATCCATCATGCCGGAAAACTCAAAAAGCCCGCAACGGAAGCCAAAAACGCTATGGCGGCCAAGAAGGTATCAGATGACTTTTATATAGCCCGAGTAGAAGGCTTTGTGAAGGGGGGCAAAGTACAGGCCATCGAATGGCAGAAGGTCAAGGGAAGATCGGTCAAGGTGCCGGGCTTTGAGGATCAAGATCTCTTCATTCACCGGCCAGCAGGGTCAAAAACCGGTTGGCAGTTATCGGAAGGCCGCACCGGATCGGCGCTTGGGTATTCAGGTAGAACGCAAAAAGAGGTCATCCAAAACTTCCAATTGCGGCTCCAGAATACCAATAGCGCCGGATTCACCGAGAACGTTAGAAGGGTGATTGAAGGACAGGTGGAACGGAACGGCTATGTACCTATATCCCCACGCTATGAAGGCGGGGTGGAAGGTATCATAACTAGTTAGAAAGTTTTAGCATGAAGCTACAACTTGGGGCCGGGGATCGGCCACGTCAAGGGTACCTTAACAGTGACATTATCAAACTGCCAGGCATTCAAGTGGTCCACGATCTGAATGTGCTCCCATGGCCGTGGGAAGATGGGGCTTTTGAAGAGGTTTTGGCTCTTGCGGTCTTTGAACATCTTTGGTTGCGGCTGGATACGAGCGTGGAAGAGTGTTGGCGGCTCCTGAAGCCGGACGGCTTGCTTATTTTCAAAGTGCCGGATCACAATTCCCCCACCGTGGCGGACGATCCACAGCACATTCATAGGGGGTGGAGCAACCGAACTTTTGACTTTTTCGATCCGACTCGGGGCGAATACGGCAAGCGGGGCCAGATGTATGGATACCATCCATGGGCCATCCTTTCAGTCACAGGCACGGCGGGCGGAAATTCTTGGATGGTACGCATGCGGAAGGTTGGACAATGAGACAAACGATCTATAGATCGGGAACAAACAAAGTAGAAACGCCCAACCAAGTATCCATACCCATGCGCCAGGTGCCCTATGTTATGCCGCTCCACTATCCGGAAGTGGCCTTGGACTGCTACGATGAAGGCGATCAAGCACTCTTTATGTTTCCAGAATCGTGGTTAGCTCCCGAGTATTGCAAGCTTGGCTTCAGGGTCTTGGCCCAAGGGTATGACATAGTTGTACCGCTCCGAGAGCACCAAGAAGAGCCAACTATGTATACAGGGCTCCTATGGATGGCCTTCAGTGAACCCGTGAAGGCATTCTTGAGGGACTGGGCACTAAAGAGCCAAGAACTTTATCCGTGGCAAGCCTTCCATGATGCGCTTTATGAGAGCGGGATCCGGGTGTGGTACGCACCGGCCACGTGGTGGAAACAACCGACTTATGCCGGTATGGCCGTGATCGTGCCTTGCTATGACCATGAAGAGTTCTTGCTTGAAGCGGTAAACTCTGCACTCAGGGCCAGGGCCGATCAGATCATTATAGTGGATGACGGATCGCCGGGGGATGTGCTTGGGGCGCTTGCGCCGTTGGCCAGTAGGAAAAGGGTGCCCGTTTTTGTGATCAAGCAGGAAAACAAGGGCTTGCCCGCCGCTAGAAATGCCGGGATCCGGGCCACGACCATGCAACACTGCATTGCTCTAGATGCTGACGATCGGATCTCGGATCATTATATCGCCAGGGCAAAGAAGGCGATTATCAAGCACACTTGGCTTTACAGCAACGTGGAACTTTTTGGGGATGCCCAAAGGGTGGTCAAGCCAACGGTCAACAAGGCTTCAATGCGTGCGATGCAACCAACGAACGCCACAACAGTGGTTCCAAAGCACGCTTGGCAGTTTGTGGGCGGGTACGATGAAACGATAGGCGGCTTTGAATCGTGGGACTTTTTATCAAGACTTATACAAGCCGACTGGACACCCCGCAAGTTTACGGGCGTGGCCTACTATCGGAAGAGAAACGGTGAAGGTATGTTGGCGGAAAAGGTTTTTGCCGACAAGCCAACCTATTTTAAGGGTCTAATTGATCGCAACCCGGTCTATTTCCGGGGTGCATTCAAAGAGCACCTTGCGTGAATAACGCTAGAAAGCAGGATCAAGATGGAACAAAGCACACGGATGGGATTGGTTGAGTACATAGGAGCCAAGAAGGCTTCCTTCTCAGTGGCCTTTAACCCAACACAGGGCCGCACCGTGAACCGGATGTGGGCGGCCATTGGCAACGATCAATCACCCATGATCAAACAAAGAAGGTGGTTGCCGGAGCCGGAAGCACTATTTTACAACGCTTTTGCAGAATTTAGGCTTTTGCGATGGGGATCAAGCGTTTCAACCCAACCGGTTAGAACGCCGGTGGTTACTGCATTCTCGGAGCCGATCCCGGAGCCGCAAGCCCTTCCTTTGCACGTGCTCATGCAACAGCAAAGGGATGCAATGATGGCCGCCGCTCCCCCCAGTGCGATCGTGACCAAAGACGTGGAAGATATCGGGCCTCAATATCTCATGTCGAGTTCTGGAACTGTCCACAAACCTGAATGCTCTTCAGCCAAGAGGATCAAAACGCCGGTGGAATTCCACACGATGGAAGAGGTAACCGCCGATCCGAACTTTAAGAAGTTTCATAGTTGTTGTGAGGGACTAGCATAATGGGTTGAGGGTGCCCAACTCGGACGGGTCCGAGCAGGACAAAGCCAAGACGGATTTTCAAACCGGATGCGACATGGAAGCAGATTTTGTATATCGGTGGTCGTGCCGGGACTTTCACCGTGCCGGGCGGGTATACAGGCCAGGATTATGCCATTTGTCCCAACACGCTTATACCAATACACCCACGGGACATGGCCTTTTTTGAGGGTAGGCCAGGGGAGTATAAAATAGTATGGTGAATCCAAGTCCATTCTATGCGCCGGGCTTTACCGCTCCAGGCATTGCGCCGGTGCCGATCTCACTAACTGAATACATCCAAACGATCGGGGTAAACGAATACCTATTCTATGGCGTGAAGCGGGGCGCTTACGTGCCGGAATCCACCCAATTTTACGACTTTTGGGATCGCCAGATGATTTATCAATACTTACGAGCGGCGGAACGCCAGATCGAGAACAAGATCCGGGTCCACCTTGCCCCCACTTGGGTGGATGAAGATGGGGAAGAAGTGATCGTGGCGGATATGCGTGGCTATGTCTCAACATCGGGCCGCTCTGGGTACTATGCATGGCACGACTTTGCAGGTGCGTGGCCCTGGAGTGGAAGGGGATCATACTACTACAACCCGACAAGCTTGGACTGGAAGGCGTTTATCCAGGCCGGACAAAAGAAAACATCCGTATACGCCGCCCATGCCACGGTTACCTATAGCGGCGATTGGGCCACGGCCATAGCGCCCAGTGGCGGGGTGGGCTCCAAAGACGAGATCCGGATCTACTATGCCGATGGCACCCACACCTATGGCCCGGAGCCGTCCAAGATCAAGGTAGGACCGAACAACATTATCATTACGTGGCCAAAGGTCCGGATGGTCAAGCCAGAACTGAGCACCCGGCACAACTTGCCGGTGGACTTTGACGATAACAACAACTTTGTGGAAACGGTCACCGTGGCCAGGGAATACAACGATCCAAGTGTGCAAGCAGTGGTCCGGACACGCCGGAATTGTAGTACGAGCGCATGCCAGGAGAACACGGAAACGGCTTGCATCTTCCCTTCAGAGCGGGAATTGGGCTATGTGGCCATCTATCCGGCTTGTTACGGTGGCGGCCAATGGCGGCGGCGGACGGCATTCCAAGGAATTCCGGACGTGGCATTTCTGCATTATCAATCAGGGCTGAAGACCTTGCCGCCAGGGTGGGATCAAGCGATCATCCGTCTTGCTCACACTTTGATGCCAGAAGCGCCGTGCCCGACAGGTCACCAACCCCAAGATCGCTTCTGGAGCCGGGATCGGAACATGAGCCATTCACAGACCAGGGAACGGATCAACTGCCCATGGGGCTTGATGGATGGGGCGTGGTATTCTTGGATGTTTTTTGAGGAACAAGAGCAGAACTATAGTAAAGGGGGTGGTTTACTTGCCTTCAGAGGGTGAACAAATCATATTCTTTGATCCAAAGCAGTACCGGAAGGGCAACCCCAACGTGATCTTGTTTCATAGTAGCCGCTTCTTGATCTTGCCCTTGTCTGAGGTAGCCATAGCTGAAGATGGTATCTTGTCTGTTGATCAAGCTGACTTGGCTTGTGCTTTTGATGTAACCCCAAACTTGCCGCCCCGAGTGGTGGGAAGTGCGTGGAAACATCACATTGTTTTCAATACGGAAGTTGATCCAACGTGGGCCGTAGGTGTAGCCCGATCGTGTGACCTATCCGCAAGTGAGATTGTGGACAAATTTATGGAGGTATAAAGATGTCAACAACTGTTGATCAAACCACTATCCAAAGGGGCTTCCAAACCCCATTCATGAAGATCCACCCTTCCATCAATCCATACGAGTACACGGGTGATTGCTCACGGCTCCAGGGTGTAACCAAACCATTAGGCGACGTGGAGCACACGGAATGTATGGATGCAACCCAGGCCACGGGCTTCCGGGAAGACTCGGAGATCGTATCACGGCCAGGGTCCACCACGGGCACCATGGTGATGAAGAAGAGTATTGTCAATGCGATCAAGGCTGAAATGTGGGCAGATTGCAGATGGAACGTTGACATTAGGCTTCAGCTAGAAGGGACCGGCTCCAGGTCCGATCAAATGAACTGGAACGCAATTGATCGGTACATCCGGGGCAAATTTACCGAGTATTCCACCGATGATGAAACGGTGTACACTCGGGACGATCAAGGTGAAGTCTTGATCACGATGCCCTTCAGTGCGCCGCCTTTGTCGTTTTACAACATCCGCAAGCTGGACGCCCAATTGATCGATACCGACAAGGCCGGAAACATCACATGCATTACTTGGCTTGCCCATGAAGAGTGCCCCAGTGTGAACGGGCCGGCGGTTGGATGCAAAATGGCTGTGGGCACGGCTGACATTGGCGGTAACCCACAGGTGGGATTATCAAGCAACGGCGGCCAAACCTGGACTTGGTTCACCTTTGACGGCACAAACAACACGCCAACGTGGACCAACCCGATCACGGGCATAAGCGGGATCGATGACTTGATCGTGGTGGTCAGTGCGGCGGAAGGGGCACATGCCTACAGCACGGACGGCGGAACCACGTGGGCGGAAGTCACGCTTGCCGACTATGCCGCCAACGCTCCCCAGGCCGTGGTAGTGCAATCGCCTACTGCTATCTGGATCGCAGGTGCCAACGGGTATATTTGGTTCTCGGATGACGGTGCCGTAACGGCGGCCACGGCGGACGGTGGAAACCCCGGTGTGGTCACGTCAAGCAACCTACTCCGGATCAAGGCGCTATCCGATCGCTTTATCATTGCCGTGGGCGCATCCAATGCCATTGTAAAATCTGAGAACGGCGGCGAAACCTGGAGCTTGGTCACAGGGCCGGCGGCTCAAGCGGCGGTACAAGTCAACTCGATCTCTATGTGGGATCAAAACATTTGGCTTGTGGTCTATGAAGATGGAGAAGCCTATTGGACCGATGACGCCGGTACGACCTGGACAGAAGATACCCAGATCACAGACAAGGCTTTGACGGCGCTTAACGATGTGGCCGTACATCAAGCGGAACGGTATGTGATGGTTGGTGAAGACAGCGACGGCAACGGGATCATTCTGGATAACATCCACGGCGCTCCGGGCAAGTGGGCGGAAGTTGCAGAGCCGTCCGATGTGCAAGAGCTTTTCCAGGTGATCACGTGTGATCAAAACCTTTGGGTAGCAACCGGCGAAGTCACCTATGTGGGTGCGGAAGGCGCGATCGTGCGTGCGGTGGCCTAAGTCCACCTAGAAACGAGATCCAATGTTAGTATCTGAAGCTGAAACGATCTTGGATGATTTTCAATCGATCAACAAGCTATCGTGTGGTGCAACCATTTTGTGCAAAAAGGTGCCGGGGTTCTTGCTCCGGGCCTTTCAAAGAAGCCACGTGGAGCCAAAACCGCCAAAGAAGCCGGTTAAGGTTCTGGGTGGTATGACGGCAATGGAAGAGGATCCAGAAGATCCAGCTTACAAACAGGAGCTAGACGACTGGACGGCGGGAACGGGCTTTGACTTCCTGGAGATCGCCATGGATTATATGGTGCTCTTGGACGAAACGGAAGATCAAGCCCGAGAACGAGAACGATTGCTTGACCGGTACGGCATGGAGAACATCACACCCAACCGGATGGATGTGTTTATATTCTCTGAGCAAACAGAAGATACCAATGCCGAATACATCAAGCTTTTGTGCGATGAAGTCATGAGACTGAGCACGATCACGCCCCCGGAGGTGGTTGAAGCCAAGAGCAACTTTCGATCTCCGGTGGATGAATCTGCCAGTGACGGATCTCCAGATGCCAAGGACGCATCTTAGTTATGGCCCTGAAGGAAAAAGCACTTGGCTTTTGTGGCCGGAGTTTCTGAGATGGGAGATCGCCAGGTTTGAAGGTTACAGATTGGCCGAATTTGACGATCTTCCGGGGCCAGAGCAATCCCGTTGTGCCGCCCGGTTTGAAGTCTATCAGATCAAAGAGAGATTACTAGCCGGAGGGTTGCATGGCGGATAGCGTGCAACCCTTTTCCCACATGAGGCAAACATGAAGCGATCACAATGGTACGGATGGCCAAAAAGAAGGGCGCTCTATGGCCAGGGTGAAGGGCCAGGGGGTGAATGTGTATGCCCCCAATGTGGCACAAAAGCGCCGCATGAGGCCGGGAAACCGTGCACAGATATGCCGTGCCCAAAGTGCGGTACAACGATGGTCCGGGAAGGGGCAATTATCAATAAGGCCGCTTACAGCCGGAGCAGGTGCATGGTATGTGAAAAGCCGCCCCAGATAGATGCCCAGTGGGCGAATGGCCGGGGCCGGGCGTGGTTTTGCATCCCACACTTCCTTCAGTGGGCACAAGAAGAGCCACGGGAGATCGTCCGGGCATGGTTTATCAAAGATGGACAGGTGCCCAAGAGCGTGAAAGATCATCCCGGCAAAAAGTTGCGCACCTTTGGCCAAAAGAAAACAGGACCGTCCAAGATCGCAGAACAGGCCAGGGAGTTAGCACATGGCGGATAAAATGCGCAAACTTGGGCTAAAAGTGGCGCTTGCCGGGCTCCAGTCCTACCGATCCGGCATTCAGTCTATCAATAAAGACAACGCCGCAACCAAGCAATCAATGGCAGATGTGGCCCAAGGGAGCAAAAAGCTAGACTTGGGCATGGCCGCCTTGACCGGTGGAATGCAAGCCCTTGCCAGTAAAGGCATAGAACTGCTTTTGGGCGGGCTGAAGCGGTTGGGCAAAGAATTGTATGGTATGGCTTCTGAAGCCGGTGTGGTGGCCGGGCTGAAGGGTGCCTTTGAAGGTTTGTCCGCTTCCGTGGGCGTAACCGGTGCGGAAATGCTCCAAAAGTTCAAAGTGGCCACGGGCGGCATGGTGACCATGAAAGATGCCATGATGAGTTTCAACAAGGCCGCCCAGTTGATTAGTACCGACTTTGCGACAATGATCCCCGATGCTATGGGGCACCTATCAAAGGTATCTCGTGCAACCGGGGCCAGTCTGGACTATTTGCTTGATTCTTTGGTGGTCGGTGTGGGCCGCCTATCCCCCATGATCCTGGATAACCTCAGTATCCAGGTATCCCTATCTGAAGCCTCAGAGCGTGCCGCCGAGATGTTTGGCAAGAACACCAAGGCATTATCAAAACAGGAAAAGCAGTTGGGCATGGCCAATATCGTTATGGAAAAGTTGGCCGCCAACACGGCGCATATGCCAGGTGTGACCGGCACGGCAACCGCCGCAATGGCCAGCTTTGGCACACTTGTGAAGGACGTGCGGACAGAGATCGGGCTTAGATTCTTGCCACTCTTGAGCGAATGGATGGGGGTCATGAATACCGTGGCCAATGCCGTGCTCCCCAAGTTGATCCCGATGGCTGAAGCCGTGGCCAATGCGCTCATGGGCATTGTGGAATGGTTCAAGCGGATGATACCGGCACAAGAGATCTTGAATGTGCTCAAGGACACCTTTGGCGGAATCAGGGACGTGATCACGGAAACCCTATCCGGGCCTATGGAGATCTGGGGAAACTGGTTTGGGATTATCAAGGCCCAGGTGGAAGGGATCACCAAGCTTTTGTTTGGTGATTTTGTGGGATCGCTCAAGTCCACGAGTGAAGCGGTAAAGACCTTCTTTTACGAACGGGTTGGCCCAGCAGTCATGGAAGTATCCAAGTACCTGACATATTTCTTCCGAGTGGCCAGGGATGTTTTTGTGGGGATCACGGCGCTTTTGAAGGGTGACACGGAACGGGCCACAAAGTTCTTCCAAAAAGCGTTTCATACGGCTATAGCAGTAGTGATCGCCATGTTTAAGAACTTTGGCACTCAGATCGTGGAATGGGGTAAAGCTCTGATTGCATCCTACAGTAAAGGGATCTTGGATGGGATCAAAGCGTACTTGGCCAATGCGCTCCAGGCAGTAGCCCAATTTATAGCCGGGTTTATGGCTCCAGGCTCCCCACCCAAGTTCTTGCCCGATATCGGAACGTGGGGTGCCGGGGCAATGAACGAGTACATCAAGGGCATGGGGCATGCCGACTTTGGCATGTTATCAAGCTATACAGGGCAATTTCAGTCTGAGCTTGTCGGGTTGGTCCAGGCCGGAGATCTCGGAGCCGGTGCCTTTGCGGATACGTTTTTTGAACTGCGTGGAACCGTTATGCAGGTCATGGACACGTTCAAAGAAACGGGCAAAGTGGCGGCGGGTGCCCTGGATATCTTGCCCCAGAAACTTGGCAAGACAGGCGAAGCCATGGCAGAATTGATCGAAAAACAGCTTGCCATGGGGGCCATAGAAGACCAATTGAAGGCCGTGGCCGCTCAGTTTGACGAGATAAGCCAGGCTGAAGATGCTCTAAACGCCCAAGTGGACGCCGCCATGTCTCAAATAAGCGCCGGGTTGGCGGATGTGGCCCTTCAGGAAAAGGCGCTAGACGTGGCCTTGCAACCTTTTATCAATGACCTGGAGAAGCTGAAAGCGGCGGAAGTTGTGGCCACGGATGCTTTACGGGAGCAGTTTGAAGCCGGGGAAATTGGGTTGGAAGAGTACGAAGATCGGGTCAAGGCGGCCAAAGACCAGACAAAAGCGGCGCAAGCGGCGCTTAACGTGGAAAAGGCCAACCAAGTGGAAGCCCGCCAGGCACTGGACACGCAAAAAACGGCGCTAGAACTGCAAGAAGACTTGGTGCGGGCTGAAGCTGAAGCACAACAGGCGGCGATCGACCAGCAAAAGGCGCTTGTGCAAGAAGAAGCCGCCGCAATTGAGGCAAAACGCCAGGCTTTGGCGGAAGAGATTGCCGCAATCCAGGACCGGCTTGCGTTTCACCGTGAAACATTATCAATTATGAAACAGCAAGAAGAGATGTTGAAGCGCATGCGAGAAGCCGAGACTGGAGCCGGTGGCGGTGCAGGTGCGGACGGTGAAGGGGATGGAGCTTTGCCGATCATACCGGGCATTGACATGCCGGTGATAGATATGCCCGCCCTTGAATCGATCGATGACTTTAGGACCAGGATGGAAGATCTTGGCTCTATGTCGATCGAGCCGTTTGATCTCGGGGAACTTTTGCCCGATGTGGAAGAAACAAAGCAACAAGTATCCACATGGTTTAGTGGCGCACTAGCCGGTATCCAAACGGCGGCGCAAAATTCGCCAATTGCACAGTGGATCTTGAATGCGCTCTTTGTCCAGTTGCCCCAGGTCGTGGAAGGGCTCCGGGCGTGGATTGAAGCCAACTTTCCCAACGCTTACATAGCCATTTCTACCGCTTTTGAACAGGCCATGGCCGGTAATTGGCCGGGTGCTCTCCAGACGATGCAAGAGTATTTTCAATCAGTGGCTGACCAGATCGGGCTTTGGTGGACTGAGAACGTGCAACCCCACCTTGACGCATTCAAGGAATGGTGGGATACAAATTGGCCGATCATTCAGGCCGTGGCCGTGACTGCTTGGACGGTGATTAGTTCGATCGTGTCCGCCGTGGTTAATACTTTGGTTGAAACGGTATGGCCGCCGCTCCAGGAAGCCCTTGCATCACTCGGAAAAACCATGTCAAACTATGGGATCACTTGGGAAGGCGTCTGGAATGCTGTAAAGAAGGCGATCGGGATTGTAGCCGCCGCCGTGGGAGCGATCTTGTTGTCCCTTGTCGGGGTCATCGTTGGGATTATCAATGGCATAAGCAAGGGATTGGCCAACCTCATGGGAGCCTTCCAACTCATTTTTAACGGGATCATAGGTGTGATATCTGGATTTATGGTCTACTTTAAGGGTGTGTTTGAAGTCTTGGCCGGTATTTTCACTCTAGACTTTCCACGGATCTTGAATGGACTAAAGATGCAGTGGGTTGGCTTCTGGACCTTCATCGAAGGCTTGATCGGGATCATTCTCGGAGCCTTTAAGGCGTGGTTTGGAAGCATAAGCGCCATTGTAAGCGGCTTTGTAGAAGGCGTGATCGAGTTCTTTAAGAATCTATACCAAGAACTTGTTGGCGGGTCGATCATCCCGGATATGTTGTCCGATATCTGGACGGTATTTACGGATACCTTGTCCGATCTCTTGACTAGCATAGGTGAATGGGTAGCCGGTGTGATCGATTGGTTTTTAGATCTAGTCAATGGGTTGGTAGGGCCAGAAGGAACCATAACGACCTTTGCCAAGGATCTAAAAGAAAAGTTTGTGGCCGCTCTAGAGGATGCAATAGAAGCGGGCGGTAAACTCTGGGAATCGTTCAAGTCAATGGGTAAGAACTTGTTCCAGAGTTTTATTGATGGTATCAAGGACATGGTGCTTAACCTCAAGAATGCAGTTACAGGCGGGATCAAGGATGCCATCCAGGCCGGGAAGGAAGCCCTTGGAATGGGGAGCCCTTCCAAAGTGTTTCTAAACATGGCGGAAATGAGTGGGGAAGGATGGATCCGGGGTTGGGACAAGATGACGCCCAAGATCGAGCGTGACATGGCCATGAATGTGGCTCCGGCGCTCATGATGGGTGGAGCGAGTGCCCCGATCAATCCGCAAAATACAACCCACAACATTGATCGATCCGTGAACTATGGCGAAAAAAGCATAACTATGCCGGTCACAGTTGTGGAAGGCCAAGTGTCACTTGCCCAATTCAAGGAAACCTTCAGGCAGGTGCTAAACGAGAGAGGATAATTATCAATGCCATCTAATCCATATTCTGGAACACCAAAAGTATGCCGGATATGTAGCACGAGTGGGGCCAGGCCGATCGATCTGCTTAACGCTACGGGCATATGTATCACGAACCCGCCAGGATGGATCCCGGCTATCTCACAACTCAAGGGCGGCGGGGTGCGGATCGGCTCTGAAAGTCTAGACGATGATACCATTGTGGCCGGTGGATACGGGCCAGTTACGGAAACTTTTCCAATAACCATTTCTACTACCACAGAAGTGGCCGCCAGGGTCCAGGAACTGCTAGAATGCCTTTGGGAAGCGGAACAATTTTGGTTGGAAGGATGGCAACAAGGATCCGTGTATCTCATGGTGCAACTCACAGAAGACCATGAACCCCGCTATGCCAGGATCAAAACCGGAGCCTACCAGATCGAGAACTATGCTTTTGGTGGTCGGGCTGGATTACCAAACAACACGATCGTATTGGAACGTGAACCCAATTGGAAGCCGGTGCCCCCTGGAGAAATGATCGGGCCATTCAGGAACATGATCCAGAATCCATCTTTTGAACGGTGGATGGATTATGGCCTTGTCCAGGAATGGCCATCCGGATGGGTGGAATATGCAGATCCAGCATGGTCCGGATCTGACCACTTGATCGAGCGTGAAGAGAGCCAGATAGCCGGGAACTATTACGGGCTCAAGATGTCCTTTACCGTGGCACCTTCAGGTGCAAGTTACTGGTATCTTTATCAAGGCGTGCGCTTGTTGCCCATGCAAGATTATACTTTGAAGGTGTGGATCAATGCTGACTTTGGATCTGGAACGATAGAATCATTTTTTATCCGCTTCTTGGATCAAGTTTTTACCACGGTACATAACGAGACTTGGAACGTGAATACTGCCCCGAGTGGATGGGTTTATGTCCACTTTACGACAACGGCGGAATGGTTGTACTACTATCTAGAAATGGGACTCTATTGCAACGGGACAGCAACCGGATCAACCGTTACAATAGATCGTATGTTCTTGACTGAAGGCACATGGACAGAAGATACATGGCCGGGTGACTTTTACATGGATTCATCTATTGTCTGGAGCATATACGAATCGGAGCGGTGGGGGTGGGACATTCATGGGGCCGTGTTTCCGAGAGATCCAAAGCCCTATGTTGACTTTGACGATCTTCCGGGTGACGTGGATGCACTCATGCGCTTTGCCCTGGAAGTGGAAGCAAAAGCGATCTATGATGGGGCTGAAACTGTGAACATGGTCCTGGAAAAAACGGCCATCTTTGCAGAAAAACGAGCAGAAGATCGGCGGTATCTCTATGATGACTGCTTGGGCGTGTACACATTGGGCGATAGCCGCCTTGCTGAATCTGCGATCAAGTTGACAGCCGTGGCGGAAGACACACCCAAAATGATCTATTCCAGGCAATACAATGGAGATGATATCACTAGAATGTTGAAACATTCTTTTAACCTCTTCCTAAAGTATGCCGCCACAAAAGATACGGAAGTGTGGGTGGGCTATTGGACAGGCGATCCAACCAAAGAAATATTGCTTGCCAAGGCTTCAGTTACGGGTGTAGCCGATGTGTACTATACACATATGCTTCTAGCCACGCCAACCGGGATTATCAATTGGCAAACCCCTTCTACTGAATACTTACCCGCTTCCATTGGTTTTAACGTTTACGTGGAGAACACAGAAGGGGACGGCACGGCGGATATCAGTATAGACGGCGCTTTTCTTTTGCCGTCCGATAACGGCGGGTGCTATGTCGAGAGCCCGATCTCCACGGGTCAATCCCTGACTTTGGACTCTACCAGTTTAAGCAAGCCAGTCCAACGGGCCTATAACCTTGCGCCGTTCTCCTTGGATGACAGCCAAAACACCAACGAAATAACGGCGATCCAGCAATATGCCACAAAGTTGTATGTTTTCTATGATACCGGGGCCGGGGGGTCGTCTGATTCCCAATTTGATGGATCGTACTGGGTCAACGGCGGCATGACGTATCCCGGCAATGCCGTGTATAGCACTGAGATTTTCAATGGTCAGTTGTTCATGGGCGATTTTTCCGGTAACCTTTACTACTATGACGAATACACAGATACAACCGTTTTGCATACCGCCGTGGGCGGCGGCACGATCGTGGCCCTGAAGGCTTTTGGGGAAAATCTCTATGCCGCCTATGGGACCACGGTGGCTTCCGTGATCGGGGCCGGTGGAAACTTGGCGGCGGCACCCAATACACCGACAAGCTTGGCGACATACAAGCATGAAATGTGGGTTGGATGTGATTCAGGGGTAACGCACTATTACCGGTTTGGATCGTTCTGGACAGTGGGGCCGGTGCTCCCTTGTGCCGATGACATTGTATCCATGATCGAGTTCAAAGAACGGCTATACATTGCTTGTGTGGATGGGGACGTGTACTATTGGGATGGGGATGCCCTAACATTATCAAGAACGGGTGCCCCGGTTACAGATGACAACGCCCACCAACTTGAGGTATTTAACGGTGAACTTTTCTTGGTGACAGGCGGAAGCACAACCAACACGGCAAGTCTATTCAAAACAAGCGATGGGATCACTTGGTCAACCGTTTGGGTAGAAGATGAATTTTTCGCCACGGTTGGGGATTCAATGGCCATGGAAGTGTTTGCCGGGCGAATTGCGATCCCGATGGAAAAACCGTTTGGCTTTTCACAATGGACGGTGATTTGGCACGCGCCACTTATTGCCACGATGGATATACCGGATCACTCAGGGACGGCGATCACGTTAATTCCAAAAGATCGGACTCGGGTGCATATTCTTTATGAGACTGAAGACGGTTGGTATACCGGTTACGATGGGGATTATACGAATGCTGTCAAGGTGTGGGTGTTGCCCCGTTGGCGAGCTCTAAGGAGCGACTGACATGACGGCTTTGTTTTCACACAAAATGTTCACATCTATACTTGCCAGCACTTTCAAACAGTTGGAAGAGATGACATGGCGGGTAGGTGACTCTTGGAGCCATAGCGCAACCGATCAAGAAGGATTCAAAAGCGGATCGGCCACGATCGGCGGAAACCGGGTCTATTTGAATGAACTATTCGAGAACGGGCTAGGACGGCATTGGAGAACGGAAGACTTTGAAGGCAATACGGCATGGGAAGGCATGGTGTGGTCGCTTCAACTTGTGGATGAAGGATGGCAGTATACCCGATCGCTTGATGCTTTTGCCAACCGGCTCCGAGTGTTGTACTCTTCAACCGCAACCGGCGAACGATTGCATGCGCCTTCTTCCAGCACTTGGGAAGAGAATACCGATAGCCAGGCGCAATATGGGATCCGAGAGATGATCCATTCTATCGGTGAAACAAACGCAACAAGAGCACTGGGGCTTGCAGATATCGAGCTTGCCGATCTTGCGTGGCCGGGCAGGTCTAAACGGTATACAGGCGCAACGGGCACAACCCTAAGTATACAATTACGTGGCTATATGGATACGCTTGCATGGCGGATCTATAATGATCTGACCAGTGGGCTAGAAGATAGCAGTGTGATGGTAGATCGGATCGTGTCCGGTGTGGGCCAGTTTATCAATAGCACGGAAGTGGAAACTAATACTTTCGATTTTTCCGCCTATCACAACCGGGATCGGTACGCACTTAGTATCTTGCGCGATCTTGTGAGCACTGGGGACGGCACAAACCCGTGGATCATTGGCGTGTATGAAGATCGAGTGCTACATTATCAATCCAGGCCCACAACGGTGAATCTGCATTGGGCCAAAGGAAGCCCAAACCCCACGCAGATCGGTGGCCAACCGGTGCAACCATGGATGATCCGCCCCGGCGACGTGATCCGCTCAGATTGGATATTGCCAGGATATGATCTTGACATTGCCGTGGGTGAAGATCCGATGGTTCTACAGGTCCGGGAAGCATCCTTTCAGGCTCCATATAGGGTATCTTTGACCGGTGCCGATGATGAACAGGTAGAAATCATGCTAAATCGTATTCAGAAAACAAGATGGTAGGAAGGATTATCAATGGTTACACCCCGAGATGATCAACTTGTAGAAAAACTTTGGCCGGATTTTGTGGGCCGGAATGAAGGTATACCGATCTGGAAGCAATTGGAACTTGGTTCTTTTTTTGATCCTGATGACCTATCCTTGGTGTTGCGGTTTGGTGACCACATGCTTAATCCATTGGGGAGCGGTTTGTATGGCAATTATTTCATCGGATCACGTGGTGAATGGTGCTTGAATCATCCTACAAACGCAACGTTTGGCTATCGTGGTTCAGTGACGCTTGTTCCATCACTCTGGACAGACTTGCCCGCACAAATGGTTTTACCACAAACAACAAACGAGTGCAATAATCCATCATTCGATCATAACATAACAAACTGGTCGTCGGCATCGTTGGGCACTATTGCGCGATCTGTGGTGCGTGCGTTATCGGGCCATTCTTCTCTTCTTTGCACATCGGGCGGTGGAAGCTTTTATGCCCAAGCATGTTATACGGGATCAACAACCGCTTTTCTCGGCACGGACGATTATGCATGGAGCATTTGGTATTATAACTGGACGTTACCCGTTGGCGGTGATGTGCGCATGTTCGTTTATTGGACAGGTGGCGCAAACCCGCCGGCTGTCAGTCCCACACAAGTTGTGGGCACGGTCAAGGGCAACGGATGGCATTATGCACGTGCCATTTTCACGCCTGATTATGCTGATCGGACGTTTGGCCAATTTTATATCCAGCTGATGGGAACAGCAAATGGGCAAGCCGCTTTTGTCGATTGTGCGCAAGTTGAACAGGGGCAGGACTTTTGTACGCCCTATGCAGATGGCAACAGAGGTGAAGGTTATCGTTGGGCAGGAACGCCCGGTAATAGTGTTTCATATCGCACAGCCAATGTGCTCAATCTGACCAACGAAGTAGATGTGTTGAGTCAAAATGATACTCTGACTTGTTCGTATTGGATTCAAGCATGGTACGATTCAACAGAAAACGGGCCGGGTACGATCTGGTACGTCCAAGATGTGCGCGGCGGCGCGGGTAACGATCTGCGCATCATATACAGCCAAACAAATCAATATTTTTATCTGTATCTTAACGGCACGAGCCTTGTCCCGTCTACAACGTTTACATTTTCGCGTGGCGATTGGATCCACCTTGGCGTGACTTTTGATTTTATCAATGACGAATACAAATTATACGTGAATGGAAGATTGATCGAAACGTGGACAAATCCTTTCGCATCAACCACACTCACGTCATGGTATGTTGGCTCCGATTCTGCTTATGGGTTTAGCGGTTGTTGGGCTTATGGCGAGATTGCCGTTTTAGATCGAATTTTGACTGCCACGGAAATGCTTAACATTTATTCAAAACGACAACCAATAGTTGATCTTGAAGCCGCCGATATAACACAAGATGTAGGTATTTCTATCTATCGAAACGGTAGCCAAACTATTACGACTGCTACATGGACAACTGTTCAATTCAATGCTGTTAATTATAACGAAGGCATGATCTTTGATTCAACTAACTATCGTGTGTATGTCACGCAATCAGGTTGGTACACGGTTGAATTTTCTTACCGGTTTGCAGCATCATCGGCAGGATTTAGACGTGGCGCAGAACTACAATTAAATGGTGTTGCTTTTGGGTATGATACCCGTTATCCTTGCGGGCCGTCTATGCCAACTATGGGTCAAGTTGTCCGCAAGTTGTATCTTTCAGTTGGTGATTATTTATCTGTGCGTGTGGATCAAGACACGGGCGGTAATCTTAGCCTGGATTATACCAACTATTCGCCACAATTAACCGTGCTCAAAATTCGCAATTTCCAGAAGGGACCACGTTAAATACTCGGAATTTTGGGCGATCCTATTATGGGATCGCTCTTTTTTTTGTGTCTTGCAATGACGGTATAGATATGGTATAATTGAGGTATTGGAAAGGTATGTTTATGACAGAGAAAAAAGTCAAGACTAGCTTCACCTTGAGCCAAACGGGTAAGGGGTTGCTGGAACAACTATCCGAGTGGTACGGGATCAGCATGTCCGCCGTTGTAGAAATGTTGGCACGAAAAGCGGCAAGAGCGGAAGGCTTGCTTCCCGGTGCGACTATCCAGCTAGAAGGGACCGATCATGAACGGGATCGGGGTATGGCTGAACGCCCTTTATAGGGTGTTGACACTAGAGAAGGGCATCTTTTTCAATCTCGTGGGACGGCGGCGGGGGCTCCGAACCTACCTCATGCAAATTCACCTACCAAACACGGCGGACTTGCAAAAGGTGCTAAAGCTGGATGAAGCTTTAGCTATGGCCATGGGGGTTGAGCATGTCCGAGTGGCCAGGAACAAAGCACTTGTTGACATAGATGTACCGCTCCCAGAATCGGAATGGAGATCCGTCAAGTTGAGCCAAGTATTATCAAACCGGGCGGAACGGCTGACCTTGGGCCACGACTCGGGCGGCCAGGTGGTCAAGATGGATCTACAATCGCCACTTTGCGCCAACGTGCTCTTTGCCGGTATGCCAGGCAGTGGCAAGACTTTTTCAATGATTGGCCTTGTCTTCCAGTGTGCCGTTATGTATGATCCACAAGACCTTCAGATCATCTTGATCGACTTCAAAAACGATCGGGCGTGGCAACCGCTCCACATGTTGCCCCACTTGGCACACCCACCCGTGAAGACTGAGCAGGAAGCCCGCCAGGTTCTGGAGTGGGTCCGAGATCAACGGCTGGAGCGTATCCAGTACAATGGCCAAAGGCAGTTTCCACGGCTTCTTGTCGTGATCGATGAAATAGCAAGCTTGATCATGCACGCCGGAAAAGAAGGCCCGTTGGCAAAGTTGATCGGTGAAAGCACCGGCCAGGGCCGGGCACTGGGGATCAATTTGTTTCTGGGCACCCAACAGCCCAACCAAAAGACCATGGGAGCCTTTACCAATGCAGATATGCACGTGCGGATCGTGGGCCGGGTAACCAATGCCGACTATGCCGCCCACGCCACGGGCCGCCCCCAGACCGGGGCGGAACACCTTTGTGGTAAGGGTGACATGTTGGCCTTCTTTGGGAGCGATATCCGGCACATCACAACGCTATACCTGGATCGGGACGCTCTAAAGCAGTTGCCTAAGAAGATCGAGCCCAAACCACTTTTGCTTCCGGCTTCCACCGTGGTCATGCCCGGCCAAAGCGGCCACGATACGGCAAAGATCTACAGTCCAGAAGTGATCGAAAAGACAGCTTTGGCCCTTTACTGGTTTTTTAAGTGGGGCAAAAGGCCCACGGCCAATTCTTTGCAATCGGAGCGGCACGGCTCCATGACCAACAGCCGGATCGCCAGGAACACGGCACTAGACATTATCAATCAGTGGCCGGAACCGGCTGAAATCTTTGTGCGGAAGCTTATGGAAGGTAGAGAAATATGAAGAAATTGCGCTTTTTTGGTATAGTCCTATCGCTTGCCTTGATCGGCGGATGCGTAACACTTGGGGGTTTTGTCGGCTTTGAGGTCATAAACAACCCCGAGATGCGCATGCTTTTGAAGGTATCCGCTTACTTGCTTGTAGCTTTGGCCTTGATCGGGGCCGTGCTCTTGTTTCTCATGGGCGTGATCTTGGTCATCGGCAAGGGCTTGGGGTTGAGCCAGGGGGACACAAAGGCGGCGCTCCAGGCGGCTATTGCTTTGGCCAGGAGTTCAAACACGATCAACAAGCTTTATGGACGGATCCCACGTGGCCTTTTGCCGCCAGGACAGGCCCAACCGCCGCCCGGTTATTATCATTGGCCAGTGAGTGCCATGGATGATGGCCCGATCGATGGCCATGCAACCACCCACGCCAGCACAGAGCGGGCCAATGCTGAAGCTTGGGAGCGGTAACCATGGATGTTTGGGTGGGCCATGCAGGGCTCAAACAGTGGCGGATCCAGAACCTGGAAGATCCGCCACAACCGCCCGAGTTATGGCAAGAAGTCATGATCCACTTTTACATTGACCACAAAGAGAAACCAATACCGGGCTATGTGAGCCGGATCATTGACCAAGAATGGTTTGTGGTCCGGGCCGGGAAACGACAAAAGCCCACCCTTTGAGCGGTGGGCTTTTGGGTTGGAGCAGGATTATCAATCAGCCGCCAAGAGCACTTTCCCGTGCCGGATCATGCTTGGCTCTTCCCCGCCTTGCAAAAGGCCGATCCCATCCTGGAGCAGATCCCACGCATCTTCTAACTCTTCCACGGCATTGGTCAAAGCTTGGCTTCTGTACTTCTCAGGAATGCACCCTTGCAGGATGGCCAGGGCCGCCTTGATCACCCCTTGATCGTCTTCCAGTTGGGCCAGGGCCGGGCACTCGTTTGTGCTCCGGTGCAGGTGCTTGATCGCTTGCATTGTGGCCACTTCACGCCCCACGGGCAAAGTTATATCTGTGGCATCCGTTCTTGAATGCGTGTCCACGGTCACCGTTGCAAAGGTGTGGCCATTATGCTTCAAGTGCACCCGATCCGTTCTAAACGTTTCATCCCGATAGCCGCCAACATCCTCTTGAAACTTTTTCAATAGCTCCAGGCGCTTGATCCCTCTTCTTTTGATCGTTTCACAGGCGATCATCCGCTCCGGATACAGCTTCAGGTACTGAGGCAAAAACCGGCGCTCTATGTCTCGAAGCACGGCGGCGGGCTCCCGGTCCAAGGAAAAGTTCATGGTGGGCTTGTCTTGATCGGCTGGATCAAAGAGATATCCGCCACGGTGGAAGTCATCCGTTAGGCGGGGCCACTTGCCGGACACTTTGACCTTGGGCTTGTTGTTCATGTAAAAGTGAATGCCATAGCCGTCCACGTGCAAGATATCGCAATTTGACCACTCGGGGTTGCCGGTATAGGTCCAGTCCGCACCCATCAAGTGGGCCACGTGCTTGCCCATCCAATGCAGGGCCGGTGTTTTTTCAATCGGGCGGGGGCCAATGTCCAACGCTTTGGGCTCCGGCTCCGGGGTGGGCTCTGGATCGACAAGGGCGGCTTCCGCCGCCTCTTGCTCTTCCGGGTATTCTGTCATAGCTTCCAGCACCTCAGTGAACCAACGATGTAGGGGCTCCTGGGTAGTCAAGTCCAAGACAAAAGAATAATCCCCATCGTAGCCCTGGATGGCCGGAGCATCCCAACCATACTTTTCCTTGCCAGCTATAGCCGCCGCTTCAATCAAGGCTTTTGAGTGCTTCCGGATTAGGGAAGGGGAGCGGCCAAAGCACACTTCTTCCGCACCTTCCGGCACCGGGGCATCTTTTTGCGCAAAAACCACACTGCCATCCGCCAGAATCCAAGAGTGGGAATAATGGGTGCGCTCCCATTGGCCATCATACTGGGAACCCGTAAAGGGGGCCAGCAGGTGCTTAACTTGGGCCTTACTTGGGCCATCGGACCAAACAACCCGCATGCCGCTCTTGCTTGTCACTGAAAACTTGGTGCCGGGATAATTGGCCTTCAAAAGCTTACGAACCATCTTTGCCGCTTCAACCGTTCCAATGTGCCTTGTCATCGTATCTTGCTCCATTCTATACTTGGGCCGCCACGTTGGCCGCCCCTCAACTTCAGCTATAGTGTATCATGGAAAAAGCGCCAGATCCTGACCTGAACCTGACACTTATCCAGACAGCCACTAGATTTTAGTCCCAGTCTAGCCGCACCGACTCCGGCCAAAGGCCATCTTCTTGCTTCTCGTGCCACGTGGTATTTTCAATGGTCGGCTCTTTGGTCGTATCCATCCAACCCCGCCGCACCGTGGCTTCTTGGTGAAACGTGGCTTCTGCCAACACTGTGGGAGCCAGTACCCGAACCACGCTTATGGTCACGGCTTTGGTACTCAGGTCTTCCGCCACATCGGCAAACACCGCTTCTAGGTCACACATTATCATTCCTTCCTGATTGTCTGGGAGCCGCCGCCACTGGGTGGACGTGCGCCCACCGATGCGATCGGCTATTTCGCCATCAATCTTTTCGATCTCGTACTCTTCCCGATCCTTCAGGACCGGGGCTTTTGGATCATCGGACAGGGCAAAAAACACCCTTGGATCATCCCTCAAAACTGCGATCTTTAACATTTTGCTTCCTTCTAGCCCAGAACCGGGCAAAAGTGGAACTTTTTCATGAGCGTTTTGGACGCCGGTACCACTTCACCGTTGCGGAAAAAGCCGCCATTCCGCCTTATGCAATCCTCAACCCCGCCACTATTCAGGCTCTGGGGCTTGCGCTCGTGGATAAAAAGATAGGTCTTGTCAAACATGACATAAAAGGTTACGTACTTTTTGGGGTTGGCCTTCGACCACTGCATAACCGTGGCCATCAAATCCGTTTCATTGTCGATATGATGGAAAACGATTTCTTGCACCCCCGCCTTATTCAGGCGATCCGCTTCGTACTGGGCTACTCTTTTGGTCGTGTAGATGTACACAAGACCACTGCCAACCAAAACGTGGTCCAACTCATTGACCACCGCCCAACCACGCCCACTTTTGACGTATTGCTTGCCATCGTTGGCCGTGTAAACTTCCCCACCGTGAAACTTTTTAACTGAAAACATTGCTTGTCCTTTGTCTGGGTTATGCAAACTTGGAGCCAATTTGTTCCGCTTGTCGCTTTTGGCTTGTCCCTAGCTATGACACTTTGGGCCGGACGTTATCCGTTTTACAAGTCACGCTGTCAGTTGCGCGTGTGGCTCCAAGTTTGCCAGTTGTTTACCTGGATTGAATTGTGGGGCCGCAAGTCGCCCGGCGCTTTCTACGCTTGTACCCACCCCTATCAACTATGAGACTTTGAGATATGTATCTCTCGCTCATTTTGGACCTATGTTTCAAGGTGCCCGAAGGGGACTCTCCGGGTCCAGGTATTTTGTTGTTAACTCTTCCCTCAACTTCATACCCAGTATAGCAGATCTGAAGCATAGTTTCCTGACATGAAGCTGACAGTTTACCAGACAAAGTAAAATCCCCTGATTAACAGGGGATTTTATTCCTTGCATTGCCAAGCAGAGCCTTGTCGTACCTTGCCTCTGACTAATTCCAACTTTCAACAACAAATTTGCCAAAAACACCCCGGTATGTACCCAGACCAATAGCCAAACCACCACGAGCAAAAGCCGTTTTTAGCAATGTTTCGTCAACTTCATCATTCTTGAATAGGCTGATTGTAAACTCCAAATTCCATGGCAATTCAACCACGGGGCGTTCTTTGGGATTTGGAATGCCTTTTGCTAATCGAGCAACACGCCGATCCACATAGATATTAGCCCCTTCATCCCGATCGTCTTTGAATCCAGTCAACACAATCGGATTATCATTCCTCATTAGTGGAATGTTCGTTGGTGCAATCATCACAAAGCCCAATAGCGCATTGGCTAATGCGCTGTAAGATCGCCCCCCGATCAGCTTGGCCACTGATGTCGAATTCTTGGCGCTCAGAAATGAAGATATGTTGGCAGCCGGGATACAAAGCTGTTTTGTTCCCGGAAGAAAGTACATCTTGTCTTCCACGGGCAATTGTGTTTTGTTGTCTCCAGCATACCGATCGAACATAATCGGTGTAATACCTTTCAGCTTCACCGTTCGTTCTATAATATCCGGCAATCCTAGCCTTGTCATTCTTTTTTATCCCTTCTAAAACGAATTGATCTAATACTGACGGCTCAATGTCAAACCATTCTTTACCACCGCCAGGTATACGGTAACCGCTCAAAACACGATGAAACCAAGTCTCAAGTTTATGTTCCTTTCCGTCACTACATTCTATCTTGCAATATATTATCAATAGGGCAGAATTGCCAGTTTGCAAAGCAGAAACACGAATGCTAACTTGCTGACTGGTTTTGCCGATCTTGAATTTGTTCGATTGCCCTTCTTGTAGAATGTAGACAAATCCCATTAGATAGCCTTACCAAGCCTTGCAATGCTACGCCATGCCAGACAATACCTTGCCTTACCAAGCCGTACCTTACCCCGCATGGCCACGCCATACCTTGCCACGCTATTATCCAAACGAATAATACCAACCTTGCCTAACCTTGCCTTGCCTCACTAAGCCAGGCCGCGCCACACTTCGCCATGCAGAGCATCGCCATGCTCTCATGTAAACACAAAGCCCCCAACATCTATCACAAAAAAGCTAGATCTGTCAGGAATTAGCCGTTTGCAGATGTTGGGGGCTTTGGGCCCAAAACATATTTGGTTGTTATCTTTGGCCAATTCCTGACAGACATATTGTATCACAAAACGCATGGATGTCAAATCTAATACTCTTCTACAAAATCACAATTTTGGCACTGGGCTATAATCCGATAGCTAGATCTGAGACTGTCTCTTTTTTCTTTTGTAAATGCTTGCATAACCATTTTGTGGCCGCAAAGGGAGCAGGTCACCGGCACAGCATCCAGGTGGGACCGGAATTGTGCCCGAGTGTAACCGGCTTCCTGGAAGCAAAGGGCCACAATTGCCCGAGTTTCAAACCCCGGATCGGTATAGTCAATTATGTAATAGGCCATGTATGCAGGGTCACCGGCTAGGCGCTCCATTCGATATTCCACCATCTTCCGGGCACCAAAAAACCCGTTCATCCAGGAGCTAAATTGATCGCTCTGGGTCCAGGGGCAATATGGCATGCCGCCTTCCGCCGCCGTGTTGTTACTTTTCAGGCCGTGCTTGAATCCCTCAAAGATCGCTCTCGGGTACATAGTCTTTACGCTCCATTCGATATTCCACCATCTTCCGGGCACCAAAAAACCCGTTCATCCAGGAGCTAAATTGATCGCTCTGGGTCCAGGGGCAATATGGCATGCCGCCTTCCGCC
>Ga0180437_10001501_pt1 | contig 39949 bp, 23 predicted proteins | sample SS_ome_4_FD_132410 | JGI IMG/M metagenome (GOLD analysis project Ga0180437, IMG submission 132410) | Hypersaline lake sediment archaeal communities from the Salton Sea, California, USA - SS_3_D_1 metaG | ecosystem: Environmental > Aquatic > Non-marine Saline and Alkaline > Hypersaline >...
GACGTTTCCGACGCGGTGCTGAGTTGGGACGACGCGACGGGTCGGATCGCGACGTGGACGTTCGTGGACCTGTCACTCACCCACGACCAGTACACGGCCACGCTGCGGGCCTTCGAGATCTGCGACGTGGCCTTCAATCCGCTGGACGGCGACGCCGACGGAGTCAAGGGAGACGATCACCACTTCACGATCAACGTCCAGCCGCCCATCGTCGACGGCTGGATCAAGGGCCGGGAAGGCGTCGGCGACGAGCACTGGGTGGTCGCCGATGAGCCGCTCGACTACGAGGTCCGGTTCGAGAACACACCGGGCGGCTCGTCCCCCGCGGCCGGCGAGATCGACATCACGGTGCAGTTGAGCTATGCCTTCGACTGGCAGTCGCTGCGGTTCGGGGCCGCCCGGATCGGGGGGCTGACCTTCGACCTGCCGACAACAGGCACGGGCGGCGCGGTGGTCTCGATCGCCGCCGCGGAAGACCCGAATGCGACGGTCGACGTGGTGGCAGGCGTGGACCTTGCCACGGGTGTGGTGACGTGGCGCTTCGAGTCGACGGGCCCGGACGGGGGGATCCTCGAAGCCCACGAGCAAGGGACCGTCCCGTTCACGGTCGGCTTCGGGTCGTCCGCGCAAACGAGCGATCTGATCGAGGTGGGAGGACAGATCGACACCGAGATCAGCGAACCCAGCGAACTCGATCCCCACCGGAACACCGTCGACGTCGCCGCGCCGGAGAGCTTCGTGGAAGCTGCCCTCGGCACGCTCCACGAGCCGAAGATCCACGTGACGTGGGGAGCGGTCGATGATATCCGCGGTTCGGGTACGGAGACGTACACGCTCAAGGTCGCCGAGAACAGCCTCGACCCGGATGACGCGGTGTTGTGGCTGGAGAACACGAAGCAGACCAGCGGTGATTACGACGTCAAAGAGGGGTCCACCTACGCGTTCTTCTGCATGGGAACGGACGTGGCAGGAAACGAGCAAGCCGCGCCGGATGATCCCGATGAAATCACCGCCATCCCCACGATCGACCCGCCGTGTGTCGTGGATTACTGGGCGAGCCGGCTGGACGATCTCTGGGACGTGCAACCCAATCCGTGCTTCACGTTCTCCAAGCCCGTGACCGTCGCCCCGGAAGCCCTGCGCATTCAGAACAGGATGACGGGCGAGAAAGTGCAGGTCCCCACGGGGGGGTTCAGCTACGACGAGGACGTCTGCCGGGCCTCTTGGGACCTGTCCGAGCTGGCCCTGCCCCCCGCGAGCTACCTCATGACGCTCGACGCGGCGGGCGTGACAGACGGATGGAGCAAGTGCCCGGCCGAACCGTATCTGGCATCCGAACTCGTGCTCTTCCCCGGCGACGCCGACCAGGACGGCGAGGTGGGGCCGAGCGATTACGATCTGCTCAGGACGAACTTCGGCAAGACGGGCATGGGATGGGGGGAAGGCGACTGCACGGGGGACGGCAGGACGGACCATCTGGACTACCTCGGCCTGAAGGCGAACTTCGGCAACGGGATCGACCTGGTCCTGCCCGTCGTCGGGGACACGGTGCTCAACGACGACGGCAACCGCCGGCATGAGGCCAACGCCATAACGTTCGTCTTCAGCGTGAACGTCAACGTCCCGGTCGACGCCCTTGCGCTCCACAACGAATCGACGGACGAGCCGGTCCATCTGCCGCCGGACACCCCGTTCAGCAGCGGCGACGAACATGGCGTTGCGCGATGGGACCTGTCGGGCCTGGCCCTGCCCATGGGCAGGTACACGGCCACGCTCTACGGGGGCAAAGTCGTGACCGACAGGGGCAGTCATCTGGACGGCGATCGGGACGGGGTCGGCGGAGATGACTTCGTCTACCGGTTCGTCGTGACCTTCCCCGGCGATGCCAACTGCGACGGCAGCGCCGATCATCTCGACTATCTCGCGGTCAAGCGGAACTACGGACTGTCCGGCGAGGCGGTGTGGTACCAGGGCGATTTCGACGGCAACGGCAACGTCGATTTCCTGGACGTCCAGACGCTGAGGGACAGCTTGGGCAAGTCGATCGACCCGGTCGTGGACTTCCTCGCCTCGGCGCGTGTCGTCGAGATGGACGCTAATGGCCTCGCAAGCCGTTCTGTGCCTTCCTGGCGGGCAGCGGCCCATACCGCCGGTTTGGCCGGAGAACCGATGGCTGCAAACGTCCCCGCGGCCCTGCTCGAAGCGGACACGCTGAAGACGCCGGGCAGGACCGATCAGGCCACCGGCAACGTTGACCTGGCGGACGCGTTGTCCCTGCCGCAACTGCGCCCTCGCCTTTGGCGCTTGACCGGCTGACCCCGGCGGCCGTGCCGAGCCCCCCGCGTCGGGGGCGGCAGAGCGCGCCAGTCCGTTCCTGGTTCGGCGCGGCCTGCCGTTGGTCTTTCCCGCCCTCGGGCGTGCAAGGAGTTGCCCGGCGCGGTACGCTGAGCACATGTGCATGCCTCTACGATTCAGCGTTTCAGCCCATGCTCTGAGGGCGATGGCCGGGCTGGTATGCGTATGTGCCATCGGCATCGGGGCCCGGAAGGCAGTTGGGGCCGACGGCAAGCCGGTTCCGCAATCTGCGCTGGTCCGACTCGACCTGGAGGCCGAGTGGCACGACCAGCTCGAGGAGCTCAACCAGCGTATCGCCACAAGGCGGGAAGCCAAATCGGCCGCCAAGAGCAACCGACGCGGCGTGCTCGCGCGTATCGAGGCCGAGACGCTCCGCAAGGAGGCCCTGATTCACGACCAGGACCGTGATCCGGCCGACGTGGTACTGCGCCAGACTGCCGCCCTGCTGGCCCACCTGGAGGCCGACGCGGCATCGGGCTCTCTCGTCGCCGAGCGGAGACGTCTGCGATCCCTGCAAGCCGACTCGGCCCGGCTGCGGCCCGGCGAGAGCACGCGTCGCCACAAGCTCTACGTGGCGGCGTGCCGATTGCGGCGCGACGTGGCGTTCAGGAATCGCCTGCTTGATTTCGACAAGATCCTCTTCGTCAAGCGTCACCGCTCCAAGGCCGACCACATGTGCGACCAGTACTTCGGCTTTCACGCCCGGCCGGGCGGGGGCGTCTACGTCCTGCAAGACCCGTTTGGCCCGAAGCCGACACTGCGAGACGTGCTGTCCGACTCGGTGGTGGCCGACGGGCGGCTGAAGGGCAAGAAGCTGACCGGCGGTTCGTTCCTGTCGCCGGAGTTGTCGTTCGACGCGAAGACCATCCTCTTTGCCTACACCGAAGCCGGGGCGAGATCGCTCTACAACAACCACGACGGCGGCTGGGGCCGACCGGAGGGCTGCTTCCACGTCTTTCGGGTCCAGGTCGACGGCACGGGCCTGCGACAACTGACAGACGGCGGCTGGAACGACTTCGACCCGTGCCTGCTGCCCAACGGGCGCATCGTGTTCGTCTCCGAGCGCCGCGGAGGCTTCGGCCGATGCCACGGCAGGAGGCACGTGCCGACCTACACGCTGCACACGATGGCCGACGACGGCGGCGACATCGTGCCGCTCAGCTATCACGAGACGAACGAATGGCACCCGAGCGTCGCCAACGACGGCTCGGTCGTCTACACGCGGTGGGACTACGTGGATCGCGGCTCCAACGAGGCCCATCACCCCTGGATCGTGATGCCCGACGGGCGGAATCCGCGGGCGCTGCACGGCAACTACCGGTTCGAAGGCAAGGTCTGGCCGTCGCGGGCGCGAATGGAACTCGACTACCGCGCCGTTCCGGGCTCGAGCCTGTTCGTCGCGACGGCCGCCGCCCACCACGGGCAGGCCTACGGCTCGCTGATCCTGCTCGACCCGGCGATGGAAGAGAGGGAGACCGAGAGCCAACTTCGGCGACTGACGCCCGATATCCCCTGGCCGGAGAACGAGTCTCCCTGGCGCGAGGCCTACGGCACGGCCTGGCCGCTGAGCAAGGACTTCCATCTCTGCGTCTACGCCAGGGCGCCCAGCCGCGAGGCCCTGCGCGCGGCGCGAAGGGCCGGCAGGAAGGGCCTCACTTACCCGCCCTACAAGCTCTATCTCCTCGACAGCTTCGGCAACAAGATCCTGCTGTACGGCGATCCGGGCATCGCCTGCCTGGGGCCGATCCCGCTGCGGCCGCGCCCCACTCCGCCCGTGCTGCCTCACCTTACCGCCGTCGGCAAGCCGCGCGCCGGCGCAGCGACGGCAGGCCCCGCGGTCGCGTCCGCTCCGGCGAGCCCGTCGGGCGGCAAGGGCCCGTATCCCGGCGGTCTTCCGACCGCACGGGGGGCGACCGGGACGTTCGCCTGCATCAACGTGTACGACGGGCTGCTGCCCTGGCCAAAGGCGACGAAGATCAAGGCCCTGCGGGTCGTGCAGGTGTATCCCTATGCCGTCGCGCACGGCAACTTCATCGGCTGCATCAACATGTCCATGGCCCGCAGCGTGCTGGGGACCGTGCCGGTCGAGGCGGACGGCAGCGCGCATTTCGAGGCCCCGGCCGGGAGGGTGCTCTACTTCCAGGCGCTGGACGAGAACCGCATGGCGGTGCAATCGATGAAGTCGGCGGCCTACGTCGCGCCCGGCGAGCGTCTGGTCTGCCAGGGCTGTCACGAGCGCCGCTATCGCGCGCCGAGCCCGCCGCCGGAGCCCCCGCTGGCCCTGCGCCGCCCGCCGTCACGGATTGCCCCGGAGATCGACGAGGCGCAGCCGATCACGTTTCCTCGCCTCGTACAGCCCGTGCTCGATCGCCACTGCGCGCCCTGTCACCGGAAGCAAGAGAAAGCCCCCGATCTGAGCAGGAGACCTGCCCGGGCGGACCGGCCTCTGGGTCCTCCGGCCTCGTACAGCAACCTCGTGCCGCACGTCTGGGGGCCGAGGGGCTCGCGGAGCACCCCGGGCAAGGTCGGCGCGCGACACTCCAGGCTCTATCGCATGCTCACGGGCGACCACCACGGTCTGAAGCTGCCGAGGAAGGACCTCCATCGCCTCACCCTCTGGATCGACTGCAACTCGAACCTCTTCGGAGCCTACCGCCGGCGCGAGGACCAACTTGCCGGAAAGATCGTCCGGCCGCTCGTGGACTAGCCGTGCTGATCCGGCGGGTACCCACAGGATAGACTCGAAGAGCACTCGACAGGAATCCGGTCGTTGTCAGTGACCATCGGGGCGCTGGGGTCGTCGATCCGCGGATATCCGTGGTCCCCACCGGGAACCGACGAAGGGCCTGCTCGTCCAATCCCCTGGTCGCGAGGAACAGCAGCTTGGCGGCTGAGTCGCCTTATCAAAGGAATGGACATGCAATCGGCAATCGAGGTCTCCGACCTTCGCGTCTTGTCGCCGGATGTCCCCCCCGGATACAGGGCGGAAGAGGACGGGCCCCAGATCCGGGCGCACGATTCCCGCACCCGGTCGCTGTGCGATCACCTTCTGCCGGAAGCGCTTCAGCGCATCCAGGATGAGTTTGCCCTGGCAGTCGGCGCGCCGGTCCGGATTCTCGGCGATAGGGGAGAGGCATTGGCCCGGCCGTCGCCCGGGCACGGCAGCAAAGGGCTGTCGATTGGATCCCTTCAGGTGGAAGCTCCCGTCACAGTGGACGGCGGGCCGCTGGCGAGGGTCTCGGTGGAGCTGCCGTCAACGGTACAGTCCTCCGAACGCCTTCGCGCCGCAGCCCTTGCCCGGATCATGGCCAACCTGCTGGCCGATCGCTGGAGCCGCCAGCGTCACCTCCAGCATCGCATCCGGGAGCTAACGGGGATGTTCCGCCTGGCCGGCGAGGTGACCCTTGCGAGGGACTACCAGCACGTCCTCGATCTGGTCGCTTGTACGGTCGTGGAGGTGCTTCGCGCGGAGGGATGCTGTGTGTATCTGCTCAGCGAGGACCGCCGCGAGTTGATCGTCGGCGCGAGCGCCGGCAGGATCGGCCGCCTCCCCGGCGGCAGGCGGGTCCTGTTGGCAGACAGCACGGTGCATGCGCAGGCCCTCGCCGGCCGCGAACCGGTCTACGCGATGCAGGGATCTGCGGGCCTGCGGCCGCTCACGCCCGAGCAAGCGGCAGAGGGCGGTTGCAGCGTGCTCTGCGTCCCGTTGAGCTACAAGGCTTGGCGCGAGGGCGTCGTTCAGGTCCACCTCGGCGCGCGGGAGGAGCTCGACTGGTACGAGCTGAACCTGCTTCAGGCCGTCGTGGCCCAGGCGACCGCCGCGGTTGTGGGCGACCGGATGCACAGGGAGGCGGTCCAGGCTGCCGAGCTGCGGCGTCATCTGCGCACGGCCGGCGAGGTGCAGCGCCGGATGATCCCGCAGACCACCCCAACCATTCCCGGCTTCGAGCTTGCGGCCGTGTACGAACCGACCCACGACCTCAGCGGGGACTTCTACGACTTCATCGAGATGGAGGGCCGGCGTTTGGGGATCGTCGTCTGTGACGTCGTGGGCAAGGGAGCACGAGCTTCGCTCTTGATGGCCTCGATCCGGGCTTCGTTGCGCGCCCACGTGGCGAACGGCCGCAGCATTGGCCGCGCCATCCAAGGTGTCAACCGCGCGCTGGCAGAAGAAACGATATGCGGGGACTTCGCGACGCTGTTCTACGGGATCCTCGATTACCGCCGGCAGCGTCTGGCCTATGTCAACGCGGGGCACTGCCCGCCGATGCTCGTGCGCAAAGGGCGGGTGCGCTTCCTGGGCACGGGCGGGATGATACTCGGCGTGGACCCGGACACCCCGATCCGTGTGCGGACGTTGGCGCTTCGGCCCGGGGACGTCCTTCTGGCGTATACCGACGGCGTGACCGAGGCGACGAGCTTCGCCGGCGAGCAGTACGGTGCCCCTCGGCTGGAACGTTCGCTATGTGCCGCGGTCGATTCGGGCCTCAGCGCGGCGACCATCGCACGGCACGTGCTGTGGGATATGCACCGCTTCACAGGCCTTCGCGATCGCGCTGACGACTTGACGATGGTGGCACTGAAGGTGACCTCGCCGTCTACGGGGCTCGAGTGACGCAGCCGGGCGAGGCCTGCGAACGGCCTCTCGGACAGCACTGGCGCACGCGGACGGCATGCCGGCCGGGTCACCGCGTGGCTGCCTTCCACCGGCCGCTTGTGAAGTCGGGGATCTGGACCGCTGCCGAGCCCTCCGCGATGGACTTCGCCGACAAGGGGATGATACCGCTCCATGCCGCCGCGTCGTAGACGTCGATCGGGGGCCTGGCGCCCGTACGCACGCACCGCAGGAACTCGTGGATCACGAAGAAGTCCGCCCCGCCGTGGCCCGAACTGGCGGCTTGGGCCCGATGCCGCTTCCACAGCTCGTCCTCGAAACCCTTGGCGTAGTTGTCCAACGGCTCCCACTGCGAGCCCCGGGACTTGCCCTGCAGCCAGACGCCATCGACCCGGGACTCGTACGCGCCCTTCGTTCCCTGCACATGGTGATAGGTCGTGCGAGGATGCGGCCTGGTGGACTTCGTGTCGTAGCGCAGGTCGATCATCACGCCTCGGGCGGTCTTGAGCAGCACCGTGGTCGAGTCCGCCGCCTTGAAGCGGATCTGCCGCGCCGGATGCCCCTTGGGGAACCGCCGCTGCACGTAGTCGTGGATGGCCTCCCGACCCGTGCTCATGGCGACCAGCGATTCGAGCCGGTCGCCACGGTGTATGCCCAGCCACTGCGCGACCGGGCCGAACGAGTGCGTCGGGTACAGGTTGCCGAAGTGGTCGCGGGCCAGCTCACCGCGCCACGTCAGCTTGCCCTCGTTGTTCTCGAACATCAACGACCGACAATCGTGGACATAACCGCACTCGGCGTAGGTCGGCCTCCCGAACAGACCGGCACGGAGCATCTTGCCCACGACCATCACGTGCGGCCAGTAGCAGCAGTTCTCCGCGAGCATGTACAACGCTCGGGTCTTCTCCGCCGTGCGCACCAGCGACCAGCACTCCTCGAGGGTCACCGCGGCGGCTACCTCGCTCAACACGGCCTTGCCGGCCTCCATCGCGTCGACCGACATCACGGCATGCCACTGCATCGGCGTAGCGACAAGAACGGCGTCCAGGTCCTTGCGCTGAAGCATGCGCCGGTAGTCGTGCTCATCTCTGCCGTAGCCTTCCGGCGCGCGTCCTTCGCGGACCTTTGCGACCAGGTCCGTCGCGCGCTTCAGATGAGCGGGCTTGATGTCGCACAGTGCGGGAACGGCGACGCCCTGAGCCAGCGCCAGCCGCAGCAGGTGCGTCCCTCGGCCGCCCACGCCGATCACGCCCAGGCGGATCGGCCTGGACGACGCTGTCTCGTTGCCCTCGACCCGCGCGGCCAGGGCCAACCCCGCTGCCGCGCCTGCTCGAAAAAGGCCCCGACGACTCATCGAGTTGCTCATATCCGGCACCTCGCCCCACGGGGATCCACATCTCAGCCCTTGCCCTGCCGGCAGTCTCCCAGAGGCATCGAACGGGCAAGGGCGCGTCGCTTCCATCGGTCAATCCGTCGCTGAGCGACGTGTATTCTACCACGAGGGTGTCCCGGACGCTCGCGGCTGGCGGATCCGACGGCTGACCCATATCCCGTGGCCCGCTGTGCTTGCATCGTAGCGGCCCGGCGTCGGCGTCTTCGTGGAGCGACAGGCGACGGGGGCAGAGATCCGGCAGGTCACCACCGAGGAGTCCTCTCAGTCCAACATCTACTGCGAGGCGAAGTGTCCGGCCTACTTCGGCGTTTCGCTCCGCTTCTGGGCCGCGGGAAGGCCCCGGCCGATGGCCTTGAGCTGCTTGATGAACGGCTCGGGAATCACGCCGGCTTTGGTGATCGGCACGTCGAACGTGATCGCCCCGCCCTTGCTCGTCAACTCGCGGACCAGGGGGATGACCTTCTCGTCGGGCCATTGCGGGCGGTCGCCGCGGCACCAGCTCTTGCCGAGGAACGTGAGGATCTGGAACTGCACCTTCGCCCCCTTCCGCGTCAGGAACCGCCCTTCGCAGGCGGCGACGGCCTTGGGCAACTGCCGCAGGTTCACCTCGCCGGCCGTGTAGTCCTCGAGGGACGTGTGCACGATCACCGGCACGCGGACGCCCGGGTTGAACGCGACGATCGCCCCCGGATTGCCCGCCCGCAGAGCGGCCGCGAACGATACGAAGTTCGGCGGATCGCGGAAGCGGTACATCTGGTCCGGGAAGTACGTTCCGTCGATCCACCACCCGGCCACGTCCTTGCCCCACCGAAGGGACCACTCCCGCACGATCGCCTCCCAGTGCCGCTGGAACTCGACCAACCGACCGCCGACCTCCTCGCCCGGCAACTGCCACCCGCCCTTCCGCCCCCAGCGCCACTTCAGCTTCTTCCTCGCGACCGGGTCGGCCGCCGGGGCGCCGCTCGGGAGGTACACCATCAGACGAATGCCGCGCTTCTTCAGCGCCCGCGCCAGGTCCGCGATCAGGTCCCGGCGCGAGCACTTGCTCGGCCGAATGCCCACGATCCTGTCGTACGTCGCGTTCGGCGAGCAGTAGTGGCCCGAGTTCTGCCCGATCGTGAACAGCAGGTACTTCGCTCCGGTCGACGCCACCTGGCCGGCGAGGGCATCGGCGTCGAACGCGTCGATCTGCCTGTTCCACATCTCGGCCGTCAGCTCGGCCCCGCCGCGCGAACTGGGCGCGGCACCGAGATAGTGCGTCATCACGCCCCACCTTGCCCGGTGGAGCCACTCAGCCCGGCGGGCGGCTGCCCGGCCCTCTCGCCCTCCTACGCCCGCCATGCCGACAGACCCACCAGAACGACCAACGTCCGCATCGCCGGCGGCGCCCAGACTCGGCACGGTCATCAGTCCGGCAAACATGGCGGCAAGTAGCAGCCATCTCGGTGTGGCGTCCGTGTTTCTCACGTTGACGCTCCTGTTCGGTTCAGGGGGCCCGTCCTCAGAGTGGGCGTCGACTCCGTCTCCGTCAGCTTGAGCCAGCCGGGCTGACTCGGCACGCGGGGCTCAGCCGTTCGGCCGGCGGCTCCCCACATAGCCTACGGCCCGCTTGCCTGGTGGGGCCTCTCGATGATTCTATCGCGTTGGCGAGAATCGGCAAGATCAGGAAGGTGATCGACCTGAGCTTCGAGGCGGGGTCCGCTCCCGCCCAGCCGTACAAATGCCGTCCCGGGGGCCTCGAGATCGAGGTAGGCGCAAGCCGGGGCGGGACGCCATAATGCGCGAGAAGCCTCCCGGCAGCGTGGCCGGGCCGGGCCGTTCGGGAATCACCGCACAGGCACAGGAGGCCTGCCATGAACATCACAGTATGCTCTCGTCCCACACCGAGAGTCTTGACCGGCACAGCCGTTGCGCTCATCTGCCTGGCCTTCGCTCGAGCCGCTCCTGTCGCCGTGGCCGCCTCGCCAAAGGCCGAAGACGCGACCGCTGCTGCTTCCGCGGTGAACCTCGCGGTCGTCGCGAAGCCGTCCGGCTCCTACGTCTCCGGAGACACGTCGCTTGCGGCGCTCAATGACGGCCATGCGCCGAAGACCTCCCATGTCCGCGGGCGGGGGTCGTACGGCAACTGGCCGAGAAGGGGGACCCAATGGGTCCAGTATGACTGGAGCCGGCCCATCAGCACGCGACGGATCGCCGTCTACTGGTGGGACGACCGCCGCGGCGTCCGCCTGCCCAAGGCATGTCGACTGCTCTACTGGGACGGCAGGAGTTTTGTCCCGGTGCGCAAGGCGTCCGGTCTCGCCGTGGAGAAGGATCGGTATAACACGACGACCTTCGACGAGGTGCGCACGGCCAAGCTCCGGCTGGAGATCGACTCCGACGGCAACTACTCCACGGGCATCCTGGAGTGGCGAGTGTACGACTCGGGCAAGTCGCCCGACTTTCCGCCTTCGGTGACGGCGGGGAACGATCGCGTGGTCGTTCGAGGCGGGAAGACGCACCTGGCCGGCGAATTGAAGGTCTTGCGCGCCAAGGGCGCCTCGACGAAGGTGGCCTGGCGCAAGGCGTCCGGCCCGGGCAAGGTCGCGTTCGCCGACGCGGGCGCCCTGGCCACGACGGCGACGTTCTCGGCGGCGGGCGACTATGTCCTGAAGCTGACGGCGGGCAAGGGTGAATTGAGTGATTCATCCACGCTGGCGGTCAAGGTCGTCGCTCCGCCGCCCTCGACCCACCTCGATCCGATCGACACCGGGAAGTACCGGATCGACAGCCCGCTGTGGAACGCCAGGGCGAAGGCCCTGATCGTGAACTGGATCCCTCACTGCATCGCCAGGATCTCCGACCCGAACCTGCCTCAGGGCGGCATCAACAACTTCATCGACGCGGCCAACAAGCTGGCCGGCAAGCCCCACGGCCGCCACCGGGGGTACGCCTTCTCCAACGCCTGGGTCCACAACACGGTCGAGTCGATCTGCATCGCGCTGATGGTCGACCCGCGGGGCGACAAGGAGATCATCGAGGCCCAGCGGTCCATGAAGGCCGCGCTGGAGGATTGGCTGCCCAAGATCCTCGCCGCCCAGGAGCTCGACGGCTACCTGCAAACGGCTTTCACGCTCTCGGACCGCGAGCACTGGTCCGCCCGCCACAGGTCGCTGCACGAGGGGTACGTGGCCGGCTATTTCCTGGAGTCGGCCATCGCCCACTACCTGATGACCAACCAGGCGGACGCCAGGCTGTACAAGGCGGCCAAGAAGCTCGCCGACTGCTGGTGCGACAACCTCGGCCCCCCCCCGAAGAAGCCCTGGTACGACGGCCACCAGGCGATGGAGATCGCCCTGGTGCGCTTCGGCCGGTTCGTCCGCAGGATGGAAGGCGAAGGCAAGGGCGACAAGTACGTGGCGCTGGCGAAGTTCCTGCTCGACAACCGCGGCGGCGGCCACCAGTACGACCAGAGCCACGTCCCGGTCGTTCGGCAGTACGAGGCGGTCGGCCATGCCGTGCGAGCGGTCTACTCGTACGCGGGCATGGCCGACGTGGCCATGGAGACCGGCGACCTCGACTACCACAGCGCCGTGATGTCGCTCTGGGACAACATCGTCCACAGGAAGTACTACGTCACCGGCGGCGTGGGCAGCGGCGAGACGTCGGAAGGCTTCGGCCCAGACTACTCGCTGCGCCACAACGCCTACTGCGAGTCCTGCTCGAGCTGCGGGGAGATCTTCTTCCAACACAAGCTGAATCTGACGCACCACGACGCCAGGTACGCGGACCTCTATGAGGAGACGCTCTACAACGCCCTGCTGGGATCGATCGACCTGGAGGGAAAGAACTTCTACTACCAGAACCCCCTGGATTCGCGCCGCGACCGGTACGACTGGCACGGCTGCCCGTGCTGCGTGGGCAACATCCCCAGGACGCTGCTCATGCTGCCCACCTGGATGTACGCCAAGAGCGACGACAGCGTGTACGTCAACCTGTTCATCGGGAGCACGGTAACGGTCGAGGACGTCGCCGGGACCGACGTCGAGATGACCCAGGCCACGAACTACCCCTGGAGCGGTGACGTCTCGATCACGGTCAAACCCGCGGCGGACAAGACGTTCAGCGTCAGGGTCCGAGCGCCCAACCGCGGCGTCAGCGACCTCTACACGCCCGCGCCGAAGGCCGACGGCGTCATCTCGCTCTCGGTCAACGGTTCCGCGATCGCCCCGGTCCTGGAGAAGGGGTATGTCGTGATCACCCGGAAGTGGAAAGCCGGCGACCGGATCGATCTGGTGCTCCCGATGAAGGCCCAGCGGGTCAAGGCCAGCGACAAGGTGGCCGCCACCGCCGGGCGGGTCGCCCTGCGGTACGGTCCGCTGATCTACACCGCCGAGAGCGTCGACCAGGACCTCGACAAAGTCCTGCGTCCCGGCTCGGCGCTGACGGCAGAGTGGAGGGGCGATCTGCTCGGGGGGGTGATGGTCCTCAAGGGCGCCTGGGCCGACGGCTCGGCGTTGACGGCGATCCCCTACTACGCCCGGAACAACCGCGCAGCCGTCGCTGCCGATGGCCGACGCCGTCGCGCCGCCAGCTCATCCGTCTGGCTGCGGGATGAGTGAACGACGGCGACTCAACTGCTCACGGAGGATCATGGACGGCGTTCGGCCGTCTCATCCGCCTCCACGGGCGTCACCGGATGCTGAAGATGATCCGCCGGTAGCGCGTCAGCGGGGGCGTGCCGTCGTCGGTGACCTCCAGGATGACGTGGATCGTCTTGCCCGGCTCGTCGGGCACGACGAAGGTCGCGCCGGATTCGGCCGTCGCGCCGACGATCTCGATTCTCGACGTGGCCGTGTCCACGTCGTCGTATCGCCACCACCGATACGACAGCTTGTCGCCGTCGCCGTCGGTCGATCCGGCGGCGCTGAGGGCGACCCGATCGCCCGGCTTGACGGGCCGGTCCGGCGGGCCGGCGAGCTTTGCCTGCGGCGGGTGGTTGGCCTGGCCGACGGTCTTGACGCACCAGCGGCTCGACGTCGTCCGATGCCCGCGCCTTCATCGCCGACACGCCCGATAGCAGAAGCCCCACGCCCGCACAGAGCGACACGACGCTGCCGTTCATTCGTCCTGCCCTTGTTCGAGAGGTTCCGGTCCGGATCACCCGGCCGTGTCGTACACGGCCAACTGGCGGATCTGTGGGGTGGCGGCGGATTCGGTGACGCTCAGCCGCACGGCGGAGACTTCGATCGCGTCGAACCGCTCGATCCGCTTGCGCCCGACCGACTGTCCGGCGCAGAGCTTCTGCCACTTGTTGCCCGCCGCCAGGCCCTCGATCTCGTAGCCGCGGATCCGCTCGCCGTGCTCGATCCGCTCCATGACGGCCGCGTGGTCGATGCGGCGCGGCTTGGACAGCTTCAGCTCCACGGCCCGGCCCGCCCCGGCCGTCTCGGCCACGGGCTTATCGAAGCGCCGGCGGATCTCCTTGCCGAACTCACCCAGCCGCTCGATGTCGGAGGCGGGCACGAGCCCGTCGGAGGTGATGACCTCGCCGAGGATGAGGTTGCAGTTGCGCCCGACCGAATCGTAGTACATCTTCACCAGCTTGTCCGTCGCGTAGGCCGCGTGGTCCTGGCCCGGCTTCCAGAACCAGTTGTGGATCCGCCGGGCTCCGCGAAGCGGAACGTCGACCATGCCCGGAGACCAGTACGTCCCCTCCGGATCGCCCTTGGCGAGCAGGCGTTTCCACGTCGGATGGTTGTGCGATACCGACCCGGCCGACCCGGGCATCGTCGCCCAGCACGGGTAGCGGGCGAACCCTTGCTCGTTGCCGATCCACCGGTGGTCGGCGCGTTGGCGGCTGTGGTAGAAGACCGAGTTGGGCTGGTGCTTCTCGAAGATCGGGAGCACGTCCGGCCCGCCTTCGGTCGGCGTCTTGACGCCGGCGTCGTACCAGATCTGCACCAGCGGGCCGTACCGTGAGCAGAGCTCTTCGGTCATCTTCTCGGCGACGCGGTTGAAGGCCGTCTGCTTCTCCGTGCCCTTCCCCTTGCCCCAGTCGACGTAGTGGCCCCACACCGTCCAGTACGCGTTGCGGTGCGTGCTGAAGTAGAGTCCCGGTTTGATGCCGGCCTTGCGGCAGCTCTTGACGAACTCGCCCACCACGTCGCCCTTGCCCCCGCGCCACCGCGCCTGCTTCATGCCGTACGGGTACAGGTCGCTCTGCCACTGCATGAAGCCGTTGAAATGCGTCGCCGTAAACACCGCGTACTTCGCCCCCGCCGCCCTGGCCGCCTCCAGCCACTGGTCCGTGTCCAGCTTGGCCGGATTGTACTTCGCCGGGTCCATCCGCTCGCGCACCGTGTTGTTGCCCGCGAAACGCTTCGCCGCGATGGCCAGGTCGAAGTGGTAGATCACCCCGACCTCGCAGTCCTGCCACGCGACCTGGGCCGGCGACGGCTTCGGCAGGGGCGGCGCAGCATCGGACGGCGTTTCAGCCATCGCCCCGTTTCCCGCCGCGCCCAGCGCGGCCGCACCCGCGGCCATGCCCAGGAATCGACGTCTCGTGTGCCTCATTGGACTCTCCTCTCAACTGACGTCTCCGACTGCGCGGTGGCGAGGGGTCGCCTACTTTCCGGGCTCGTCGAGCTGCGTTCCCGGCAGGATCCAGTCCTTCGGGGCCTTGAAGCCCTTCGGCCGGCGGCTGGGCTCGTCCAACAGGCATGTCTTGCCGTGCCATGACCGGAACGTCTTCAGCTTCGCCAGCAGCCGCCGGACCACCTCGCCGTGCTTCTCGGCCAGGTCGGTCTGCTCGTTGGGATCCTCGCGGATCGCGAACAGGTTGATCCGGGCGTCCTTGCGGGGATCTTCGGCCGTCAGGATTCGCGGGCCGACGTAGACCAGTTTCCATTTGCCCTCCATGACGGCCAACTGGTCCTTTGTCCCGTAGCCGACGTACGAGAACCACGGCCGCGAGGGCGAGTCGGCCTGGCCGGTCATCTGGTCGAGCACGTCGACGCCGTCCAGCGGCTTGCCCCCGTGGTTGGTCACGCCCGCGATGCGCATCAGCGTGGGGAGCACGTCGATGAACCCCATCGTGGCGGTGATCTTCCGGCCGCCGCGGATCCCGCCGTTGGGCCAGCGGGCGGCCGCCGCCGCGCGGATGCCGCCCTCGTAGACGGTGGCCTTGCCGGCACGAAGCGGCTTGTTGTCGCCGTCGATCCCCGCGCCGTTGTCGCTGAACAGCAGCACGAACGTGTCGTCGGCGACGCCCTTCTCGTCCAGGGCGGCGAGGATTTGCCCTACTCCGTCGTCCATGGCCGTCACCATCGCGGCGTAGGCCCGCTGCTTGCCGGAGAGCCGAGGGTGCATCGCGAGATACTTCTCCGGGGCCTGGAGAGGGGAGTGGGGGGCGTTGTACGGGACGTAGGCGAGGAACGGTTGACCGGCCGGACTCTCCCGAATGAACCGCACGGCCTCCTTGGTGATCAACTCCGTGGCGTAGCCTTCCTCCCGCGCAGGCCGATGCCCGTGGTGCCAATCCAGCTCCCCCTCTCGCTCGTGCGTGAAGTAGTCGATCGCCCCGTTGTAGCAGCCGTAGTAGTGCGTGAACCCGCGGCTCAACGGGTGGTAGCGCACATGGCTGTGGCCGAGGTGCCACTTGCCGAAGCACCCCCGCCGCTTGTAGCCCGCCCGGGCCAAGACCTCGGGGATCGTCCGCTCCTCGGCCGGGATCCCATGCGTTCGCCACGGCGTGATCACCGTGCACATCACGCCGAAGCGCAGCGGGTATCGCCCGGTCATCAGCCCGGCCCGCGTCGGGGAGCAGAGGGGGCAGACGTAGAACCGGTCGAGCTGAACGCCTTCGCGAGCGAGCCGATCGATATTCGGCGTGCGGGCGACGCCGCCGTGATAGCCGACGTTGTTCCACCCGAGGTCGTCGGCGACGATCAGCACGATATTGGGCTTTCGAGCCGCTTGCGGCTTCGCGAGGGCAGCCCGCGCTAAAGCACACGTCGCGGCCCCGATGCCGGACGACCTCAGGAACTCGCGTCGCGTGCAACTGGAGACGTCTGGTCTACTCATCACTGCACCACTCCTTCAAGTGAGGGGTCCGCACTCTCTCTGACGTACACCGGTATTCTGGAAAGTGGTGCATCGGCCTCGAGCTCAACGCCGCCCTCGTGTGCTTCATCAGACCACAGATCCCGCCAGGTGATCTTCTCCGGCAGATAGACGGTTCGGCTGCGGACGCCTTCCCGGATAACCGGCGCGACGAGGAGATCCGGGCCGAACATGAACTGATCCTCAACAGTCCGGGCTCGGAGATCCCAAGGGAAGTCGAAGAACAGCGGCCGCATCAAGGGATGGCCGCGCCGTTCGGCAAGGAGCATCTGCTTCATGATGTACGGGCGGAGACGTTCGCGGAGATGAAGCTGCCGCTCGAGGATCTCGTAGACCTCGTCACCGAAAGACCACACTTCGTTCGCCGCGTACTCACCTTCCTTCTTCGTCTTCGACCGCCGGACCCCGTGCAATCGACAGATGGGGCAGAACACGGCGTACTGGAACCACCGAACCAGAAGCTCGTGGAAGCCCGGATCGTCCACGTCGCCGCCGTAGAAGCCGCCGATGTCCGTCGTCCACCACGGAATTCCGCTGAGGCCGATGTTCAGGCCCGCGGTGACCTGGCGCCGCAGCGAATCGAACGTGGAGGGGATGTCCGCCGACCACACGGCCGCCCCGTATCGCTGGCTCCCCGCCCACGCCGACCGGCCCAGCGTCAGGATCTCCGTTTCCCCCTCGGCCTCGAGCCCTTCGTAGAAGCCCTGCTGGTGCATCATCGGATACAGGCAGGCCACTTGCGTCCCGTTACCCAGATGGTATCGCGTGTTGTCCTGCTCGAGCGGGATCAGCTCCGGCTCGGACGTGTCGAGCCAGAACAGCTTGATCCCGAGCTTGCAGTAGTTCTCCCGGATCTTCTCCCAGAGGAACGCACGGGCTTCGGGGTTCATCGCGTCGTAGAAGGTCTGAAGCAGGCTTCCCTGATTGTCCTTGCTCGAATTCTGCACGGGCATGCCGCGTTCGTTGCGCACGAGCATGCCGTGCGACTCCATGTGTTTGTAGTTCTCGCTGGTATGGTTGACGGTGGGCCAGACGGACACCATCGTCTTGATCCCCATATCTTCCAGCTCGCGGACCATCCCTTCCGGGTCCGGCCAGGACTCCGCGTCGAACTTCCAGTCCCCCATCTGTGTCCAGTGGAAGAAGTCGATCACGATGACGGAAATGGGCAGGCCCCGTTTCTTGTACTCTCGCGCGACGTCGAGGACCTCCTGCTGGCTCTTGTATCGCAGCTTGCACTGCCAAAATCCCGAGGCCCACTGTGGGAACCGTGTCGGGAAGCCCGTGACCTCCGCATAGCGTTCGAGGATGTCCGGGCAGGACTTGTCGATCACGACGTAGTAGTCGATCTGCTGCGCCGCCTCCGCCACCCAGCGCGTCTCGTTCTTCCCCAGCTCCACTCGGCCGGTGCCCGGGTGGTTCCACAGAAAGCCATACCCCAGACTCGATACCAGAAACGGAATGGCGACCTCCATATTGCGGTGCAGCAGGTCCACGACACACCCTTTCTGGTCGAGATAGCCGTTCTGGTGTTGGCCGAGTCCGTAGAACCGCTCCTCGTCATTCCCGTAGAACCGCTGCTCGATCTTCCAGACGCCTTTGGAGGGGATGAACGTCCGGCCGAGGTACTCCGACGTGTTCTTCACACACTCCTTCAGCAGCGGCGCCTTGTCCGACGTGCGGACGAAGGTCACGTTGCCCCTCGGCGTGACCTCGACGGTGATCTCGCCGTTGGTCAGCGTGCAGAGATCCTCGCCAATGTCGATCCGGACATCGTCCTGCCCGGGCGGCGGGTCGAGCAGCGCCTGGGGCAGATCGAGGAACGCCGCCTGCTTCGTGACGCGCACCCGCACGCCGTTGTTGCCCCAGGGGGCGATCCACAAGCGTTCGTGGCTCTTCTGCCACACCAGGGCCTTGCCCTCTCGGGAGGCGAACTCCTTCATCGTGATCCTCTTTCGTCGCCGGGCGATTCGATTCGCCAGCAGCGGTGGGTTGTCTTGTTGCGGAAGTCTTCGGGGACGGTCTGTTGTGTGATCTCGCGGGCCGAGCAGACGCGCAGGGCGGCGGGGTCGAGTTTGAAACGCTTGAAGTTCGTGGAGAAGTAGATCACCCCGCCGGGTGACATCCGCTCGGCCAGGCGGGCCAGCAGTGCGGCGTGGTCTCGCTGAACGTCCCAGTCCCGGTCGGTCATGCTGCTGTTGGAGAACGTCGGCGGGTCGACGACGGCGAGGTCCCAGATGCCCCTCGGCTCGCAGCCGCTCAAGAAGGCCGTCGCGTCGGCGCGGACGAATCGGTGCTCGGCGCCGCCGAAGCCGTTAAGGGCCATGTTCTCGCGGGACCAGTCGAGGTAGGTGTTGGACAGGTCCACGGTGGTGGTGGACTTGGCGCCCCCCGCGGCGGCATAGACGGTGAACGCGCCGGTATACGCAAAGAGGTTGAGCACCCGCCGCCCGGCCGCCTCGGCGCGCACCATGCCCCGCGTGATCCGATGGTCCAGAAACAGGCCCGTGTCGAGGTAGTCCGACAGGTTCACGACGAACTTCAGCCCGCCCTCGGTGACGGTGAACCGCGCGCCCTCGTCGGACAGCCGCTCGTACTGCGCGTCGCCACGCTGTCGGCGGCGGCGCTTCAGGAAGACGTCCCGCCGCGCCACACCGAGCGCGTCGGCCGCCGCGGCGACCATCCTGTCGAGCCATTCGGCGTGCTGGGCGCCCGTGCGGGCGTGCGGGCGGTCATACTCGGCCACGTGCAGCCGCCCCTCGTAGACGTCCACCGCCAGCGGGATCTCGGGGATGTCGCGGTTGTAGACCCGGTAGCAGGTGATCCCCCGCTGGGGCCACTTCCGCAGGTGCCGTGCCCGCTTGGCCAGGCGGTTGGCGAACATCTCCGCCTGCCGGTCGGCGCGGGAGTCGAGGCCCCCGAATGCCTGCCTGCCCGGATCGGCCGCCGCGTCGTCGCCCGCCCGCGGCGGACGCGGGCCGTGAAACTGGTAGTACGTGCACTCGATCCGCCCGTTGTACAGCTTCCGCCGTCGGTCGGCCTGCTGACCGAGCAACCGCTCGAAGCCCGGGAAGCTCGTCAGGATGTAGTGCGACCAGGTCCTCAGCCTCCGCAGCAGATCGGGCATGGATCGGTAGATCGCCTCGACCTCGCCTCGCTGCCCGACCCGCCGGGCGTATGGCGGGTTGCAGATCAGGCAGCCGTATTCCAGGTCACTGGCGAGCTGCGAGAACGGGCGCTGCTCGAACGATACCGCCTCGCCGACGCCGGCTTCCCGGGCGTGCAGCCTCGCCAGGGCGATCTGCTCGGTGTCGATGTCCGCCCCGAGGATCTCCAGCTTCTGCGACGGCCGTCCCAGATCGCGGGCCTCCTCGATCGCTTTGGCGGCGAGCGAGCCGTCCATCGTCGGCCAGTCGCCGGCCGCGAAGCCCCGGCCGATGCCGGGCGCGATGTTCCGCCCGATCAGCGCCGCCTCAATGCAGATGGTCCCTCCGCCGCAGAACGGGTCCAGCAGCGGCCGGTCGGGCTTCCAGAAGCTCAGCTTCACCATCGCCGCCGCAAGCGTCTCCTTCAATGGCGCCTTGCCGACCTTCGCTCGGTAGCCCCGCTTGTTCAGCCCCGCCCCCGTCGTGTCGATCGTCAGCGTGGCGCGGTCCTCGAGCAGGGCGACCTCGACGACACAGGGCGGGCCCGTTTCCGGCAGCGTCTGCCGCCCGTGGGCCTTCCGGAGCTTCTCGACGAGGGCCTTCTTGCAGATCCTCTGGCACGCGGGGACGGATGAGAGCCCGCTCTTGACCGACCGCCCTCGGACGGGGAAGGCCGCCTCCGGCGAGATCCACCGCTCCCACGGCAGCTCGAACGTCCGGTCGAACAGCTCGCCGAAGTCGGTCGCCTCGAATGTCCCCATCTCGATCAGGACGCGGTCTGCCGTCCGCAGCCACGTGTTTGCGCGGAAGACCCCGACCTCGCCCGCCTCGAAGGCGATCCGCCCGCCGCTGACGATCCGCGCCGGGTACCCCAGCGCTTCGAGCTCGCGGGCGACGACCGCCTCCAGGCCGAATGTCGATGTCGCGATCAGCTTCATCCCGGATCCCATGCCTCGGCTCGGCCCTCCGCTGGGGCGATTCTACCGGCCCGAGCAGGCGCGGCGAGCGCCAAACTCCCGCGCGCCCCAAGGAGGCGCGCCCGCAGACCCTCTCAGGGAGCCCCCAGGACCGGAAACCGCCACGCTCGAGAACAGGGACGGAGAACAGGGGCGGCCGGCGGAGCGGCTACTTCTTCCGCCCGGCCTTCGTGCGGCGGGTGGGCTTCTTCTTTTTGGGCTCGTCGCCGGGGACGGGCAGCTTGCCCTTGGCGAAGTACTCCTTGATGTCCTTCATCTGGTCCTCGGGGACCTCCCGCGGGAAGGCGAAGGCCGGCGCGTCGGTGACGTAGCGGCTCAGCCAGCGCTCGGCGAAGTCGCCCGCGCCCGCCAGCGCATCGGCCGAGAGATAGCGAATGTCGTCGCCGACACCGTGTCCGTAGCTCGTTGTCCCGCCGTAGCGGGCGAACTGCACGTTCGGCACGCCCACCGCCGCCAGCGGCGTGCCGTCGGAGCTCATCGGCTTCTTCTCCACCTCGCACGCCATCCCGATCTCCTTGGCCAGCAGACGCACCGACGCGCCGACGTCCTCCGGGCCGTTGTACGTCGCCAGCCACCGCCCCAGCACGCCGCCATGGACGTCGATGTTGAACGTGAACCGGTGACGGTCGCACTCGCTCTTGTCCACGCGCTCGTCGAAGGAGGCCCGTTTCTTGTCGCGGCGGTCGGCGCGGGCCAGCTTGTCGGCGTAGAACGTGCTTCCGTAAAGCCCCGTCTCCTCGGCGGCGAAGGCGATGAAGCGCAGCGTCCGCCGGCTGGGCCGGCCCGCCAGCACCCTCGCCAGCTCCATCATCACGGCCGTCCCGGCCGCGTTGTCGCACGCGCCGGGGATCCGCCAGTGGCTGTCGTAGTGAGCGCAGACGACGGCAATCTCGTCGGCGTGGTCCGTCCCGGCCAGCTCGCCGATGACGTTGAGGCTGTGGCTCTTCCGCTCGGTGTTGCGCAACACCAGCCGCCCCCGGCGCGCTCGGCCCTTGACGAGGTCCAGCCCGTCGAGGTGCCGGATCGTCGCCATCGGCAGGCTGCCATACGTCCGCCGATTCTCCTCGCCGACCAGCGATCGGCGGTGCTGCTCGCGCACGACCGGGTCGATGCCCACCAGCGCCTTCGCCCCGAAGTTGATCAACCGCCGGCGGTCCTCGGCCGCCACGCGCCCGCAGACCAGCACGATCTTGCCGGCCATCGCGGGCGTGAGGTACTCCGCCTGCCCGCCTTCGGCGTAGTGGATCTCGCCCTCGACCCCGCGGGGGGGCGTGGACTTGCTGAGCATGACGGGCTCGGCCGACACCTTCCGCCACCGCCCGCCCTGACGGACCTCGAAGGTGCACTTGCGGTTGTCGAACGTGACGACCGGGAATCGCTGCTGCGTCACCTTCAGACGGAAGCCCTTCAGCGTCCGCGCGATGTACCGGGCGGCCTCATGCTCGCCGGGGCTTCCGGTCAGCCGAGGGCCGATGGTCACCGACAGATGCTCGAGGTGCTCGAACGCCTTCTTCCCGTCGAATGCCGTCTCTCTGCCAGTCATCGGGCTCACTTTCTGTTCACTTCGTACGCGCCGGTCGATTGGTGCGAACCGAGCGGCCGGCCTCCGGGCGATGGGCGTCTGGCCCACACTTGTCGCGAACGCTTCCGAAGATGCTATCATGCCATCGTGCATTGGCAAGCGTGCCCTTGGCCCGGAGACGTGGAGCGACCCGAATGAAACGCCATGACAGATGTGTCCTACGCGAGGCGGGCGCCGGTGTGGCGCTGCTGACCGTCGTATGTGTTTGGTGGCCGGCGCGCGGCGCCGGCGCGGAGGCGGAGCAGGCCCGACGGATCCTGTCGGCCACCGGTGTCCGGGGCGGGCTGGTCGTGCACCTCGGTTGCGGGGAGGGCAAGCTGACGGCGGCGCTGGGGGCGGGCGACGGCTTTCTGGTGCACGGCCTGGACGCCGACGGGGCGGACGTGGCGGCGGCGAGGGCGCACATTCGTTCGCTGGGGCTGTACGGCAAGGTGTCCGCCGAGCGCTGGGTGGGCAAGCGGCTGCCGTATGCCGAGAACCTGGTAAGGCTCCTGGTGGCCGACGGGCCGGGCGGCGTGGCGGAGTCGGAAGCGATGCGCGTGCTCTGCCCGGGCGGCGTGGCGTACGTGAGGGAAGGCGGCGCGTGGAAGAAGACGGTCAAGCAGCGGCCGCCTCAGATGGACGAATGGACGCACTTTCGCCACTCGGCCGGGGGGAACATGGTCTCGCGGGACCGGCTGATCGGCCCGCCGCGGCACGTGCAGTGGGTCTGTGGCCCGCGTTTCCAGCGGCACCACGGGATCGTACCGACGATCACGACGGTCGTCTCGGCCGGCGGGCGGGTGTTCTACTCGATCGACGAATCGCCGATGGGCCTCAGCGGCATGCCGGACCAGTGGAAGCTGCTCGCCCGCGACGCGTTCAGCGGCGTGCTCCTGTGGAAGCGCCCCATGCCCGACTGGGGTTCGAGGGCGTGGAGCTACTGGACGGAAGGGCACTCGGCGAGGTTCAACCACCCGCTGCACGTCCGCAAGCGCCTGGTCGCCTCCGGCGACCGCGTGTACGTGACGCTCGGCTTCAACGCCCCGCTCTGCGCCCTGGACGCCGCGACGGGCCGGACGGTGATGACGTATGAGGGCACGCGATACACCGATGAGTTCGTCCTCTCCGGCGGCGTGCTGTACCTGGCCGTCAACGACCGCCCGCAGAAGCCCTGGCCCGGCGAGGGCGTCCAGCCGGCCCCGCCGACCAAGCCGCCCGCCCCGTCGCGGAAGCACATCCGGGCCGTCGAGGCGGCCACGGGAAAGGTCCTCTGGAAGGCCGGGCCCTTCGTCGGCAGCGCCGGCAAGCCCGACCGGCTCGGCTCGATGCACCACCTGAACCTCACCGCCGCCGCCGGCGGGGTGTTCCTGATCGACCAGCGGGAGGTGGTCTGCCTCGACGCGGCGACGGGCAGGCGGCGCTGGCGAATCGATCGGCTCGGGCAATCCGCCCCGCCCGCCGGCGGCCACACCATCGGCACATACTACCACGCCCTCAACGGGCGGAACCTCCACGCGATGATCTGCCACGGCGACGCCGTCTACATCCTGCACCCGCCGGAGTTCCGGGGCATCTCGTGGCCGAAGGACCGCGCGGGGATCCTCCAGGCGGTTTCGGTGGCGACGGGCAAGGAGCTCTGGCGGCACGAGGAGGCCGTCCCGATCGCCTACCTCGACCACCCGGACATCTTCGGCATCGGCGATTGCGTCTGGGTGCCCGACCGGAAGACGATGTCGCTGATCGCCCTCGACGCCGTCACGGGCAAAGTGCGGCGAACGCTGTCGATCCGGAAGGCCCTCAACGTCGGCCATCACCACCGCTGCTACCCGAACCGGGCCTCGCAGGACTACATCATCCTGGGCCGGCGGGGCGCGGAGTTCGTCGACCTCGCCACGGGCGGCCTCACGCTGCACCACTGGGCCCGCAGCGGATGCCGCTGTGGCCACATGCTCGCCAACGGGCTGCTCTACCGCCTGCCGGACCACTGCCGCTGCTACATGGCGTTCCAGCCGCGAGGGTTCATGGCGATGGCCTCAGAGAAGGCGGCCGCCGGCTTCGACGCGTGCCTCGACGACGCCGACCCGCTCGAGAAGGGCCCCGCCTACGGCAAGGGCGCCGCCAAGGAGGCCGACTACGGCGCCGAGTGGCCGACCTTCCGCCACGACGCGATGCGAAGCGGCATGGCGACGACGGACGTGCCCGCGTCGGTTGAGCCGATCTGGCAGGCAGCGGTCGGCGGCGAGCCGACCAGCCCCGTTGTCGCCGGCGGGAAGGTCTTCGTCTGCACGCCCGGCGACCATCAAGTCCACGCGCTGGAGGCGGCGACGGGGGCGCGGGCCTGGGCGTTCACGGCCGGCGGGCCGGTCGACTCGCCGCCGACGATCCACGCGGGCCTGGCGGTCTTCGGCTGCCGCGACGGGCGGGTCTACTGCCTTCGAGCGGGCGACGGGGAGCTGGTCTGGCGGTTCCGCGCCGCGCGGGGCCGACGGCGGATCGTCGCCTTCGGGCAGCTCGAAAGCGCTTGGCCGGTTGCCGGCAGCGTGCTGGCGGCGGGACGGACGGTGTACTTCGTTGCCGGGCGGGCGTCGGTGCTGGACGGCGGCGTGACGGCCTACGCCCTGGACCTTCGCACGGGCAAGCTGCTGGACCGCAGGCGGCTCGGCGACGTCCAGACCGAGACGAAGACGACCGGCCAACTGCCGCAGGGCGCCCTGGCCGACATCCTCACGACCGACGGGGAGGCGGTCTACCTTCGCAACAGGCGGCTGGAGCTGTCGGCGCCGGTCGGTGACGTCGGGCCGGCCGATCTGGCCGCGCTGCGCCCGCAGTTGTCCGCCGAGGGGGGCTTTCTCAACAAGCGATGGTTCCACCGCGCGTTCTGGAGCTACCGGGCGCGGGGCATCCGCGCCGGGGGCAACCTGGTCGCCTTCGACCCCCGGCGTGCGTACGTCGCCGCGGCGAACGCGGCGGGGCGGAACAACCAGTCGTTCCACATCCCCGCCGGCGGCGATCGCGAGCGGGTTATCGGCACGGATGGCAAGGGTCCGAGCTGGTGCGCCAACCCGAACCTCCAGATCGGCGGGTGCCTGCTGCTGGCCCTCGAGCCGAAGTCGACCGGCGGCAAGACCGCACCCGCGGCGGGCGAGGCGCCCGTCGGCCGCAAGGGAAAGCGTGCCCGAAAGAACCGAACCGCCCGGCCGCCCGTGGCGGCGCGATGGCGGATCAAGCAGTTCCCGCTCGTACCGTGGGCGATGGTCGTCTCGGGCCGATCCGCCGGCGCGGCGGGGGGCACGAAGCTCTTCGTCGCCGGCTTCGCCGACCGGGCGGAACAGGACGATCCGTGGGCCCACTTCGAGGCCCGGCGCGGCGGCGTGCTCTACACGCTGTCTGCCGCCGACGGCAGCAAGCTCGCCGAATGTGCCCTCGAGTCCCCTCCGGTCTGGAACGGCATGGCGGCGGCCGGCGGCCGACTCTACCTCGCCGCCCGCAACGGCCGACTGATCTGCCTCGGCGGCAAGTGACGGCTTCCCTTGCGTCGAGCGGTCAATCGCAGTGGAAGACCTCTTCCATGCCGGCCCACCATTGGCCTTCGTCGCGGTCGGGCAGGGGCCTCTGGCATGGCATGCAGTGCTCCCACCACCGCCGCGTGGTCTCGTCGGCGGCCATCTTCGCCATGTCGGCCTCGAAGTCGTCCCCGACATACTCGAAGTAGCTGAACAGGTAATGCTCCCCGTCGGGCAGCTTGCGCAGGTAGATCGAGTAGTTGCGGATACCGCACTGCGAGATCATCTCGAGCACGTCGGGCCAGACGGCCGCGTGCAGGCGCTTGTACTCATCGATCTTGTCGGCCTCGAGGCCGATGACCATTCCGTAGCGTCTCATTGGCTCGTCTCCTTGGCGTTGGCCCTTCTATGGCGTGCGGCGTTGCGAAGGGCGAGGATGGCGCGGGCGATGGCGGCGCGGCGGGCGAGGATGGCGGACGGGTCGGACGTGAAGGAGAGGTCCTTCCGGCAGATCGAGTCGGGGACGGCCAGGAGGCGCTCGGCCTCGGTCAGCACATCGCCGCCCGGGCCGGATGCCCCGGCCTCCCGGACGAGGTGGCGGAGGATGGCGAGGTATTCGTGGTCCTCGAAGCCGTCGCGGAGGGCCTCCATGCGGATGGAGCTCAGCACCGCCGCGTTTGCCCCGGGGTACAGGAGGTAGCCGTCCCCGTTGTACTGGCCGAAGGCCTTGGCGTTCCAGTCGCTCTCGACGGCGGTGACAGGCTTGGTGTTCTTGCCCCAGCTCGTGGCCGACCAGTATTCGAAGCCGCCGATGTTGAGCTTCCAGGACAACCAGCCGACGATCCGCGCATCGACGGCGGGATAATCGAGGAACAGGTTCGGGTGCGAGGAAGGGTAGCAGCAGAGGTTCCACCACACTTCGTCGCCCCGCGCCTGCCGGGCGGCCGCCTGCGACCTGCCGTAGAATTGTAGGCTGACGTCCCACGTGTCGGCGAAGCCCGCCAGCGCCTCGACGCCCTTGGGGTTGTTCAGGCATTGCATGACGCGGACGTCCTTCGCGGCGGCCTTCGACAAGGTGTAGTTTCCCTTGCATGCCGGCCACATCGAGGGCGGCGCCTCGTCGATGTTGTACGTATAGGCCCTGTCCAGCCAGCCCTTCTTGCGGAGATGGGCCGCGTAGGCCTTCACGAAGGCGGACCAGTCCTTTCGCCACTTCCTGGAGTACTGTTTGGGAAAACCCCACTTTCCGGGCTTGGGGAACATGGCGATGGCGAAGGCGTTCATGCCTCGGCCGATCAGCATCTCGCCCAGCCGGTCTGCTTCGCTGAAGTCATACCTCCCGCCGACAAGCTCGACGGGATAGTCGGGCTTGTCCCAGGCGAAACCACACATCGCCATGCCGGGCCCGATGCGGCTGTCGCAGAGCTTGGCATAGATGCGCTCGACGAGCTTCTGTGCCTCGCCGCTGTCGGCGGCCAGGCCGTAGAAGGCCGGCGCCTTGCGGGCGGAGTCCACGATCATTGTCCTCAGCGTGCCGGCCACGGGCAGGGCGAAGTCCCACACGGTGACGGTGAGCTTCAGCGCGTGCGTCTCGCCGTCGCCCGTCGCGACCGTGATTCTGCCCGCGTACTGTCCCGCGGCCGCGTCGATCGGGCAGCGCACGGACAGCCAGATCGGCTGGACCTTGCCCACCTCCAGCCGAACGGGCCCCGGCGGAAGCAACGGGTCGGCCCACCAGCCGGTACGAGGGACGGCGTACTTCGGCTCGGCCGTCTTGACGTAGGCGACGGGATTACACGTCACCGCGCCGGCCGGCAGCGCCCGCCCGGCGGGGCCCGTCAGCGGGCCGACGGAAACGCGGACGGCCTCGCAGGGGCGCATGACGTTCATCAACACGAGCTGGAGGCCCTCGGCCTCGCCTCTTGCCAAAGCGATCGCCGCCGAATCGGCCGGACGCAGCCGCGGCGCGACATCTCGCCGAATTCGCTCGATCGGCGTGGCGACGCCGGCGTTGAAGGAGATGCGTCCGCCGGCGATCTCAAATCGGCCGTCGCTTTCCGACCACTCGCTGGTGGCCCCGTGGCTGTCACGTGCGCGGACGGCCAGCCTGTAGCCGGCGCCCCTGGCGGCGGCCGACGTGTCCCACAGGTACTCCGCAGCCGGCGCGGCGATGTCGCGGGCGATCGCCTTCCACCGCGCGGCATCGCCCTCGCCGCGGCCGGCGCGGATCTCGTAGGTCACCGCGTCGCCGTTCAGGTCGCGCAGCGGGCCGGCCTCGGCCCAGCGGATCGGCAGCACGTCGCCGACGATCGCGCCGTCCAGCCCGCCGGCCAGCTTCGGCGCCAGCGGCGGGACGTTGCCCGTGAACGTGTACGAGACCGTCAGCTTCGGGCGCAGCCGCCGGACGCCGTAGTTGTTCGCGCGGAAGTACACGCCGCTGCCGGTGCTCCTTTTCGGCGGCTGGGTCTCCTCCTTCTTCTGCTGGAGCAGCACGAGGCCCTGGTTGCTCTTCGGGTCGTCGATCCACGCCTGGACGACCTCCGGGCGGATGTCGAACTCGATCCAACTGTTCAGCGGCGTCTTGACGTCCTTGGCGCACCGATCGCCGAAGACGCATGCGATCCCGGCCGGCGCGGCTTCGATCGCGTCCTTCGTGCCGTCCAGCCCCCGATGCAGCGCGAGCGTGTACTTGTAGTAGGACCAGAACTCGTCGCAGTAGTACACGTGGACCTTGGCCGACGTGACCTTGACGCTCCCGCCGCGGATCCGCCGCTGGAGACCGTCCCAGCGGAGCACGTGGCGGTAGTTCGACAACTCCTCGAGGACCTTCGCCTCGTTCAGCTTGCCCTCGCGGATCTGCCGCCTGTGCCACTCGCTGAATGGCCTCTTGACGTCGCTGACCAGCTTGAGCCGGCCGACCCGCCGCGTGTCGTCCCGCCCGCCGTCATAGCCGCCGATGCCCGTCTGGAACGCGACCGTCGCGGAAAAGGTCTCCTCCGCCGCCGTCAGCGGCGCGGAGGCGGCGAAGGCGCCGAGCAGGCCCGCCGTCAGCGCGGCCGTCAGCGGCGGATGCGTCCGGACAATGCGGCTGCCGTTGCATGCGCTCATGGGCGGCTCCTCTGTTGGGTTCACCCTCTCTAACCCGTCTCGGCGGCCGCGGAGCCGCAAGCGGCGGCGGTTGGCGGCGATGCGTTGCATTTCAGGCGATCGGGCCCTATCGTGAATCGGGCCTCGCCCGCGCCGTGAGGCGCCGGGGGAGGCAGAGACCGAACGGCAAGCTACCAGGGAGCAGCGCCCATGCAATCGCTACGTATGATCACGGAACGGTTCGTGTTGGTCGCCTTTGTCGTCGCCTGTCTCGCCGGTCCCGCGGCCGGTGCCGACGGGCCGAACTGGCCGCAGTTCCACGGGCCTCGCCGGGACAACGTCTCGACAGAGACGGGTCTGCTGAAGCGGTGGCCCGAGGGCGGGCCGAAGCTGCTGTGGACGGCGAAGGGGCTGGGGCACGGGTTCTCCGGCGTCTCGATCGCGCGGGGCCTGATCTACACGGCCGGCAACGACGGCAACGACACGGTCGTCACCGCACTGGACGCCGACGGTCGGACGCAATGGCGGGAGAAGGTGGGCGAGGCGTGGAAGGGGTCGCATCCGGGCACGCGGGCGACGCCGACGATCGACGGCGACCGGGTGTACTACGAGACGCCGCTGGGCGATCTGGTCTGCCTGGAGGCGAAGACGGGGCGGAAGCTGTGGGGGCTGAACATCCTCCGCAAGTTCAAGGGCAAGAACATCACCTGGGCGTTGTCGGAGTCGCTGCTGATCGACGGCGAGCGGGTGATCTGCTGCCCCGGCGGCACGGAAGGCGGCGTAGTGGCGCTGGACAAGAACAGCGGCGAGGTCGTCTGGACGTGCGTCACCGGCGACCGGGCAGGCTACGCCTCGCCGATCCTGGTCGAGCAGGACCGGCTGCGGATGATCCTCACGCTCACGCTGAAGGCCATGGTCGGCGTCCATGCCGATACGGGCAAGCTGCTCTGGCGGGTCGAGCATCTCTCGTACGCCGACGAGAACGTCCTGAAGCCGGTCTACCGCGACGGCGAGGTCTTCGTCAGCACGGTGAAGGCCGGCTCGGTCAAATGGCGGATCGACGTGGCGGACGGCTCGGCGTCCGTCGAGGAGTTGTGGCGGTCGAAGCAGATGGACAACCACCACGGGGGCGTGGTGCTGTTGGGCGGCTGCCTCTACGGGGCCAGTTGCGTCTACAACGGGGCGAAGTGGATCTGCCTGGACTGGCGGACGGGCAAGATGCAGTACGCCGAGCGCGGCGTGGGAAAGGGGTCGCTGACCGTCGCCGGCGGGATGCTGTACACGCTGGGCGAGAAAGGCCGGATGGGCCTGGTCACGCCCTCGCCGAAGGCCCACACCGTCGTCAGTTCCTTCAAGCTGCCCGAAGGCGGCAAGGGCAGATGGTGGGCTCACCCGGTCGTCTGCGGCGGCCGGCTCTACTTGCGCCACGGCGAGTTCCTCTACGCCTACGACGTGCGAGCGGAGAAATAACGCTCCGTCAAAGTTGGTTTTCCGGGTGCCACGGCCGCGGAGTCTGCGGCCGTGTCTTCAATGCTGGACGGAGCACGGCCGCTGAACTCCGCGGCCGTGGCACCGGGGAGTTCGCTATTGACGAAACGTCAGTTCGCTCGCTCCGCCGAGGCCGGCCTTCGCTTGTCTGGCTGCGGGCGGCCTGATATCGTGGTCTGCGGGTGTCCCCATGGTTCCGGCGCCCGGAGACGTGCCGATGGCCTCGTCAACCGACACGGCGAAGCGCCCCTCGCGGCGGCGGGCCGTGCTGTTCCGCCTTGCCGCCGTGCTGCTCGCGCTGTCGCCGTTCGTCCTGGCCGAGCTGGTCTTCGTCATGCTGGACTGGGGCAGGCCGACGCGGCACGACGATCCGTTTGTGGGGTTCAGCGCCGTCCATCCGCTGTTCGTCCCCAGTGAGGACGGACGGCGGTATGAGATCGCGGAGTCGCGCTGGCGGTGCTTTCGGCCGCATTCGTTCCCGGCCGCCAAGGACGCCAACGAGTATCGCATCTTCTGCCTCGGCGGATCGACCGTTCAGGGCCGGCCCTATGCCGTCGAGACGTCGTTCACCACGTGGCTGGAGCTGAACCTGAAGCTGGCCGAGCCCGGGCGGACGTGGCGCGTGGTCAACTGCGGCGGCGTCTCCTACGCCAGCTACCGCCTCGTGCCCATCCTGGAGGAGGTGCTCGCATACCGGCCGGACATGATCGTCCTCTATGTCGGCCACAACGAGTTCCTCGAGGATCGCGAGTACGCTCACATCCGCGACAGGTCGCGCTGGGTGGCCGCCCCGTGGGAATGGGTCGCCCGCACGAGAACCTACAACCTGCTGCGCGAGGGCTATCGCCGGGCGATGGGCACGTCGGACGCCGAGGGCCGGCCCGTGCTCAAGGCCGACGTGGACGCGATCCTGGACTACAAGGGCGGGCTGGCGAAGTACCGCCGCGACGATCGATGGCGGCGGGGCGTCATCGAGCACTTCCGCTTCAACATCGAGCGCCTGGTCCGCATGGCGCGGCAGGCCGGCGTGAACGTGCTGCTGGTCAACCCCGTCAGCAATCTGCGCGACTGCCCGCCGTTCAAGAGCCAGAATCGCGACGGGCTGACGGGCGAGCAGTTCGAGCGATGGAAGGCGATCTGCCGGGTGGCGGCAGGGCAGTCCGGGCCACGCGCCGTCAAACTGCTCCGCGAGGCCCTGGCGATTGACGATCAGTACGCCCTCGTCCACTTCCGCCTGGGCAAGGCGCTCGACGGGATGGGCGAGATCGAGCAGGCCCGGGCGGCCTACGTTCGGGCCAAGGAGCTGGACATCTGCCCGCTGCGGATGCTCGAGCCGATGCACGAGGCGATCGGCGAGGTCGCGCGGCAGACCGGCACGCCGCTGGTGGACGCGCGGAAGCTGATCGAGCAGTGCAGCCCCGACGGCATCCCGGGCAACGTCTACCTCTGCGACCACGTCCACCCGAAGATCGCCGCCCACTGGCTGATCGCCGACGCGCTGATCGACGAGCTGGCGCGACAGCAGATCGTCCGCCCCCGCCCCGGCTGGCGGGACGAGCAGGCGGCGATGAACCAACAGCACCTGGCCTCCCTGGGCCCGGAGTACCTGACCGCCGGCGTCAGGCGCCTGGAGGCCCTGCGAGGCTGGGCGACCGGCCGGGCCGAACTCCAGCCGCCCGCCGACGAGACGAACCGGCGATGAGACGTTCCCGACGCGGGTGATTCAGAGCAGAAATCACCGCGCGGGCCTGGCCGCGGATCCAATGCTGAGTCAAAGAAGAAGCCGGATCCCACGGCCGCGGAGTGTGCGCGCGTCCTTACCGCCGGACGAAGCACGGCCGCTGAACTCCGCGACCGTGGCACCCAACGCCGGGTACAAACCGGCGATGTATGGCATCCGGTTCACAGCCGCCACGGGTCGCGCATCGGGCGGACGAGCATGCGGTCGGCCTCGCCGTCGTTGACGAATCGCTCGGCGTCGGGGTCCCAGTGGAGTTTTCGGCCGAGGCGCATCGCGGCGTCGCTGAGCTGGCAGATCGCGTCGCCGCGGACGGCCCCCTCGATCGGGGCGACGGGGTCCGACCTGTTCTTGATCGCCTCCAGAAAGTCCTGCCCGTGGTTGCTGCTGCTCCGCAGGTGTACGTCGTTGGGGCCGGGCTTCTTCTTCAGCAGCGAATTCGAGCTGGCGGTCACCGTCCCGCCGAGGTGCTTCTCCTTGACGAAGACCCAGCCGTCGGTGCCCTCGAACCGTACGCCCAACGGGTTGCGCTTGCCGTCGGTGAAGTTCATCACCACCCCGTTGGCGAACGTCAGGTTCACGTCCCAGCCGGTGGCGCAGTTGCACAGCCCGTCGGGCGGGAACTCGCCGATCCCCTCGACCTCGACCGGCCCGGTCCGGTCCGTGCCCATCCCCCACATCGCCATGTCCACCGTGTGGATGCCGCAGCCGGCGATGAAGCCCAACGCGTAGTCGCTGATGTGGAACCAATGGTTGTTGAGCACGCGGTTGGGCGTGTACGGCGCCCACGGGGCCGGGCCCAGCCAGAGGTCGTAGTCCAGCCCCTCGGGCACCGGCTCGGTCGGGTAGTTGCCCGATGCCCGACTGAAGCGGCTGGAGACGGTGACCTTCTTCAGCTCGCCGATCCACTGGTTCCGCACGATCGTGCAGGCCAGGTGCGTGCTCCACGCCGACCGCTCCTGCGTGCCGAACTGGAAGACCGCCCCGTACTGACGGACCAGCCGCCGCAACTCCGTGCCCTGCTGGACGCTCAAGCCCAGCGGCTTCTCGCAGTAGACGTCCTTGCCCGCCCGCACGGCCGCCGCCGCCAGCGGGACGTGCCAGTGATCCGGCGAGGCGACCGTCACGGCGTCGATGTCGTCGCGGGCGAGCAGCTCTCGGAAGTCCGTGTAGGACGTGCAGCCGCTCCCGCCGTAGCGCTGGTCCACCCGCGCCTTCGCGCGATCGCGGGCGGGCTTCTTGACGTCGCAGACGGCCACCACGTGCGAGTCGCTCAACCCCAGCCATCCGCGCAGCAGCGCGCTGCCCCGCCCGCCCGTGGCGATCGAGCCCATCACGATCCGGTCGCTCGGCACGGTCGCGCCGTCCTTGCCCAACGCCGAGCCCGGCACGAAGTAGGGCACGGCCACCGCTCCCGCGGCAAGCCGGGCGGCCGATCTGAGGAACTGACGCCGATGGGTCTTCGTCTTCGCTGCCATTTCGCTGTCCTTCCAATCGCGGGGGGGGCTCGATAGCGATCTCTCGGCGGATTCTACCGCGCGGGCGGGCTCGGGCAAAGCGAGGCGTCCAGCTTCGGCGACTTCACCCGGCGAGGGCACCCGGCAACCACGCTTCCGGACGGGGCCGGGCGGACCCATTGCAGGCCACGTGGCCGGACGGGCAAGGACCGCGCGGCGACCGGCGGCCTCGCCCGGGCGGGGCTCGCCCGGTAAGATGCATGACGTGACGACCTCCGGCGATCCAGACAAGGCGGCGAGGGGCGCGGCCGGCAGACGGCAGCACCGGTCCTGGCGGCGGCGGGTGGCTTTTCGCCTCGGGGCCGTGCTGATTGCCTTGATGCCGTTCGTTCTGGCCGAGGGGCTGTTCGTGATCCTCGATTGGGGCCGGCCCGCCGAGCACGACGATCCGTTCGTCGGCTTCCGCGCGGTCCATCCGCTGTTCGTGCCGAGCGCGGACGGGCTGCGCTACGAGATCGCCCGCTCGCGTCAGGCATTTTTCCGGCCGGACTCGTTCGCCGCCCGCAAAGCGCCAAGCGAGTACCGCATCTTCTGCCTCGGCGGCTCGACCGTGCAGGGCCGGCCCTTCGCCGTCGAAACGTCCTTCACCACCTGGCTGGAGCTGAATCTCCAACTGGCCGAGCCGACGCGGACGTGGCAGGCCGTCAACTGCGGGGGCGTCTCCTACGCGAGCTACCGCCTCGTGCCGATCCTCCGCGAGGTGCTCGCCTACCAGCCGGACCTGATCATCCTCTACACCGGCCACAACGAGTTCCTCGAGGATCGCCAGTACGCCCACCTCCGCGACATACCCGCCGTAGTGGCCTGGCCGTGGGAGCTGGCGGCGCGAACGCGGACGTACCACCTCGTTCGCGAGGCGTACCTCCGCCTGTCCGGCTCGCCGCGAAGCCGCGCCGCCGCTGACCGCCCCATACTGTCCGACGAGACCGAGGCGATGCTCGACTACGCCGACGGGCTGTCGCGGTATCACCGCGACGAGCCATGGCGGCGCGGGGTGATCGAGCACTTCCGGTACAACCTGGCCCGCATGGTCCGGCTGTGCGGGCAGGCGAACGTCGAGCTGCTGTTGGTCAACCCGGCGTCGAACCTGCGGGACTGCCCCCCGTTCAAGAGCCAGCACCGCGACGGCCTGACCCCTGACGAGCTGCGGCGGTGGGACGCACTTCGCCGTGAGGGGACCGACCTGGCGAAGAGCGACCCGTTCCGCGCCGCCGATCTGCTGCGACAGGCGGCGGCGATCGACGACCAGCACGCCGGTTTACAGTTCGAGCTCGCCCGATGCCTGGAGGCCACCGGCCGGATCGCCGAGGCGCGGGCGGCGTACGTTCGGGCGAAGGAGTTGGACGTCTGCCCGCTGCGGGCTCTCGAGCAGATGCACGGAATCATCCTCGACACCGCCGCCCGCGCCGACGCGCCCCCGGTCGACGCCCGAAAGCTGGTCGAGGCCCGCAGCACCCGCGGCATCGCCGGCGGCTACCTGTTGATCGACCACGTCCACCCGAGCATCGAGGGCCATCGCCTGATCGCCGACGCGCTGACCGACGAGTTGATCCGCCGGGGCATCGTGCATCCGGCGCCCAACTGGCGGGCCGGGCAGGAGCAGGCCGCAAAGGGGCACCTAGCCTCACTGGGCGAGTTCTACTTCGCCCGAGGCCTCGAACGCCTCGACGCCGTCCGCAAATGGGCCGCCGGCTGCGGGCGGATGAAGCGCGCTGTCGGCGACGCCAACGAGGCCACGACGAGGCGGGAGTAAGGCCCGGCGGCCGAGGCGAATGCGCGGCAGCCGGCGGCATGGCGGCGAATAGTCCGCCCCGCCGCAGCGTCCAAGGTTGCGCGGCCGCCGGATTGCGCTGCCGCCTGCCTGATCGCCGCCAAGGGGCGCATCAATGATTGAGCCGATCATCTCGGAGCCGATGAGGGCGTCCTACAATTGGCCGGTCCGCTGCACGGTGGCGGTGGCCACCTGCCTCGCAGGCTTGGCGGCCTGCGGCTTCTGGTCGGGCGGGGTCAGGAAAGGGATGCCTTTCCTGGCAGGCTCCGTCGCCACGGGCGCGCTGGCAGCGTGCCTGGTCGCGGCATGGCACGGCGCGAAGCGGCGGCGGATCGTCATCGACCCGGAACCGGAGACGGTGACGTTCGAGCACTTCCGTGTCGGCAAGTCGCTGCTGAGAGCTCCGACGCCGGCGGAGTTCTCCTGCCGGTTCTGTGAGATCCTCGACGCGCATTTCGTGGGCGACTGTCTCACCGTCGTCACGAAGCGGGGCGTCGTGCACGTCGATTACCGCATGTCCCACTTCGACGAGATACGAGAGATCCTCTCGGCCGCGAGCAAGGAGACGCCCCCCGGCCCGATCTACGAGAACCCATGGTTCCTGCTGCTGGTCGTCCTGCTCGCCGCCGCCCTGATCATCCCGCTGATCTGCTGGGCCTGCACCTGACCCCACCGACAAAGGCCGATCAATCGGGCCGGGTCTGGCCGACATAAGAAAGCAGCGGTATCACGGCGTGGCTACGCGCCCAGGCAGGTGCAGGACCGATGAATATGTTTGCGCTAATCGTCGCGGCGGCGGACGCCACGTCCGAGCCGAGCAACGGCAGCCCGATCACGCTGCCGGACATCCCCACGCTCAACGAGGTGGTCGATCATCTTCTGGCGCTCGGGGAGGGGCCGTACGGGGCGGTGATGGCGATGCTGCTGCTGGCCTGCGGGCTGGTCTACATGCTCCAGGGCTGGAAGATCTTCAAGATCCTCGTGATCGCCAACGCCGCCGTGCTCGGGGCGATCGCGGGCGCCCACGTCGGCGGGCTGATGAGCGGGGAGAACACCTGGCTGTACACGGGCATCGGCGGGGGGCTGCTGCTGGCCGTGCTCGCCGGGCCGCTGATGAGCTACGCCGTCAGCGTCATGGGCGGGCTGGCGGGCAGCTTTGTCGGCTACGGGCTGTGGAGCTACGTGGCCCACACGATCGGGCGGGAGAACCTGATGCAGTACGCCTGGGCCGGGGCGCTGATCGGGCTGATCGCGCTGGGGCTGCTGGCGTTCGTGATCCTCCAGAGCGTCGTGACGATCGTCACGTCGATCCAGGGGGCGGTGATGGTCTCGTCGGGGATCGTCGCGCTGCTGATGAAGCACCCGCCGCTGCGGGACAGCCTCGAGCAGCCGCTGCGGACAAACAACCACCTGGCGCTGCTGCTGGTCGGCGTGCCCGCGGTCATCGGCATCGCGTTCCAGTATTCCGGGGTGGTCAAGAAGGCCAAGAAGAAGAAGAGCGCCGGCGGCGGCTGACGCCGGCGAAGCAGGACCGTTGAGACGCCGTATGGGGCGGCAGCCATGCGTTTGGTGCTTCTACGGCGTCTTCTGCTCCCATTGTTCGCGCACGGCTCGCAGCCGGTTCAGCAGCAGCTCGCGCGTCGGTTCGTCGGCGACGACGGGCGAGGTGCGGAAGAACTCCATCAGCCCGTCCAGCCGCCGGAGCAGGTCGGCGCGGCGGCGATGGCCGGCGAGCTTCGCCGCCGCGCCCAGCCACACGTCGGGCGGGCGGCCCGTCTCGATGATGTGCTCGGCCTGCTCGAATCGGCGGCGTGTGGCCCGGCCGGCGGCGCGGCCGATCCAGACGGCGCCCATCCTGACCAGCACGGTCAGGAGCACGACGAAGATCAGAAACGCCGCCGCGATCTGCCACATGATCCTTGCTGCGATTCGGTGCGTTCTGCCGCCCCTTCGGGGCTCGTTTCTGTGGGGGGCGCTTCCGGGGAATGGCGCCCCCCGCCCTTACCTGCGGACCCTGCGGGCCTCCGGAGGCCGTGCCCCGTTGGTCGGGCCGGAAAAGGGGGACAGGCACCTGCGCTTTGCTCCGGAGCCAGTCCCCGTTTTCCTTCGGGTCTTCGGAGGCAGCCGCGGGGCCCGCCACTGAACGAGCCGACCAACAGCAAGCGACGGTCTACGCGGAGCTATTGCTGTTCATCGTTCTCGTCCTCGTCGTCGTCCTCGTCCTCGGTCGTCTGTTCCGTTCGGCATTCGGCATTCGATATTCGTCATTCGTCATTCGTCATTCCGCCTACGCTCCCTCGAGGTGCAGCTCTCGTGCGAAGTGGCAGGCGGCGAAGTGGGTATCGGCGGCCTCGTCCCACGGCGGGCGGTCGGTGCGGCAGATGTCCCGGGCGTGGGGGCATCGGGGGTGGAAGCAGCAGCCCGGCGGGGGGTCGGCGGGATTGGCCACCTCGCCGCGGATCTCGATGGGTTCGTCGGCGAGGTCGGGGTCGGGCTTCGGCACGGCCCGCAGGAGCGCCTCCGTGTACGGATGCCTCGGCCGCTCGAACAGGTCCTCCGTCCGGGCCAGCTCGACGACGCGTCCGACGTACATCACGGCCACGCGGTCGCAGGTGTGCTGCACGACGGCCAGGTCGTGCGAGATGAACAGGTACGTCAGCCCGCGGCCGGTCTGGAGGTCCTGGAGCAGGTTGAGGATCTGGGCCTGGACGGAGACGTCCAGGGCGGAGACGGGCTCGTCGCAGACGATCAGCTTCGGCTGCGGCGCCAGCGCCCGCGCGATGCCGATCCGTTGGCGCTGCCCGCCGCTGAAGGCGTGCGGGTACCGGCGCAGGTGCTTGACCTCCAGCCCGACGTCGGCCATCAGCGCCTTGACGCGTTCGACGAGCTGCTTGCCCCGCGCCAGCCCGCTCTCGTAAAGCGGCTCGCCGACGATGTCCAGCACCGTCATCCGCGGGTCCAGCGAACTGAACGGGTCCTGGAAGATCATCTGGAGCAGTCGCCGGTGCGGCCGAAGGGCCTTCTGGTCCAGCCGCATCAGGTCCACCATCTCGCCGTCGCCGCCGCGGAAGAGGATCTCGCCTTCGGTCGCGTCGATCACGCGAAGGATGCAGCGGCCCAGCGTCGTCTTGCCGCAGCCGGACTCGCCGACCAGCCCCAGCGACTCGCCCTCGTGGACGGCCAGGCTGACGTCGTCAACCGCGCGAAGCCGGCCCACCGTCCTGCGGAAAAACCCGTGTCGGACGGGGAAGTGCTTCTTGAGCCCGCGGAGTTCCAGCAGGACGTTGCCCCCGCGCTCGCGGTCGCCGCGTTTGCCGTTCGGGCGGATCATGCCCTGCCTCTCTGTTGGTTCACGTTCCATCACCGCCTATCGGCGCGACGGGCGACGGAACACGGATCGTCTCAATATGCATGGCTGGCCTGCTATCTCTCTCTATACAGCGCGCATCGGACGAAGTGGCCTTGCTCGACCTCGATCAGTTCGGGGATGCCCGCGTCGCACAGCCCGGCGGTCGCCTTCTCGCAGCGGTCGAAGAAGCGGCAGGTCTCGGGCAGGTTGATCGGCAGGGGCACGGTGCCCTCGATGGCGGCCAGCCGCCGCCGCACGCCGCCGCCGAGGCGCGGGATCGCCGCCAGCAGCCCGACGGTGTACGGGTGCAGCGGGTGGCTGAAGATCGCTCGGACGCCGGCGTGCTCGACGATCTGCCCGAGGTACATCACCGCCACCGCGTCGGCCATCCGGGCGATGACGGCCAGGTCGTGCGTGATGAACAGGATCGCCATGCCGAACTGCTTCTGGAGGTCCTTCATCAGCGCGAGGATCTGGGCCTGCACGGTGACGTCCAGCGCGGTGGTCGGCTCGTCGGCGATCAGCAGTTGCGGCTCGCACGCGAGGGCCATCGCGATCATCACCCGCTGGCGGAGCCCGCCGGAAAGCTGGTGGGCGTACTCCCGCATCCGCTGGGCGGGGTCGGGGATCTTCACCCGGGCGAGCATCTGTTCCGCCCGACGGCGGGCCCGCCTCTTGTCGGCCGTGATGTGCTCCAGAACGATCTCGCTGACCTGGTCGCCGACGGTGTGCACCGGCGAGAGGCTGGTCATCGGTTCCTGGAAGATCATGGAGATCTGCCCGCCCCGAACGGCCCGCATGGCCTTGCCCCTCGGCGGCAGTCCGGCCAGGTCGACCGGTCCGGGCTGGCCGCCGTGCAGCAGGACCTGCCCCCCGGTGATCCTCGCCCGCTTCGGCAGGATCTGGAGGACGCTCTTGGCCATGATGCTCTTGCCGCACCCGCTCTCGCCGATCACGCCCAGCGTCCGGTGACGGTGGATCGTCAGGCTCACGCCGTCAACGGCCACCAGCCGCCCCTCGTCCAGATCGAAGCACGTCGTCAGGTCACGGATCTCGAGGACAGGCTCTTGCGCGGTCTGGGTCGAGCGCGTCGCCAATCTGTCTTCTTGCTCTTGCAGTTGTCTGTCTCTCCGGGTGCTTCGTGGCGTTTGTTCCGGCTGTTCTGTCGCCCCTTCGGGGCTCTTTCTCATAAAGGGATCGCTGCCATGGGCTTACGCCCTCGGCTAATCGACATAGGTAGGCCCTCGCGGGCTTTCCCTGTCACACCACCGGGCATACGGGTCCGTACCACGGCGGTTCGGGTTGGGTGAGCTTCATCCATGCGGTTCCAATCGGGGAAGGCC
>Ga0180437_10001503_pt1 | contig 39925 bp, 42 predicted proteins | sample SS_ome_4_FD_132410 | JGI IMG/M metagenome (GOLD analysis project Ga0180437, IMG submission 132410) | Hypersaline lake sediment archaeal communities from the Salton Sea, California, USA - SS_3_D_1 metaG | ecosystem: Environmental > Aquatic > Non-marine Saline and Alkaline > Hypersaline >...
TGTTCTTGAGGGTCATACAGATTGGGTTAATTCAGCATCATTTAACAAAGCGGGAGATAAGATAGTTTCTGCATCTAGGGATAAAACAGTAAGAATATGGGATTTAAGTGAAATTATTCAATGTGAGGATTATTTATCCAATAAATTAACGCTAGAGCAAGCACTGTTACTTGCTTGCTGGAACAATGCAATTGAACGCAACCTGAGTTTTAATATTGCAGATTATCCGCACTTAGCTCCGGTTTTGGATTCAATAGAGAATGATGTGATTAATGGCGTGATTAAAGATATCATTCTACAAAAAAGCTTGATGAGCCGGACTTGGTCGTATGTATCAAATAGCAGAGCAGCCCGAATAGCACTGGTAACGCTACCGATTGCTACAGCAGCTGTCTGGGGAATATGTAAGTATCTTAAAAGAAAGTAAGTAAACGTAATTATTAAATGAAGGGATAATCATGATTAAAAAAACGATTATTATTATTGGACTTGGCATTGGTTCATTGCATAGTATGGATCAGGACGTTCTTAAAGAACGTTTAGAGAGGCAATACAAACTGTTTTGTGAGACAGCTGATGTTTTCCGTCTCAGATCGGCCTATGATGATCTGATTCGACTTCATATTGCTGATAAAGAAGAGCTGGACCAACTTATAAGGCTCTTTGAGTTTTCAGCAGAAAAGCCGCAAGAGGATAAAAAGGAGAAACAAGTGGCTAATAAGTGTGAAAAAGAGTCTGTTGATCCAATATATCAAACTACTTTTGATATTGATCAAGAAGTTGAATCGAGGCGTGTTGCACTCAAAGAACAATTTGATGAAATAATGGACTCTCAAGTAGGCAATCAAGAAAAGTTAAAGTGCTTGTTTGAAATCAAGGATTTGTTGGTTGAGCATTCTATTTTATCTGTTATGGAGCTTGAAGCTACTATTCAGAACCTTACGGAAGAGCATCCTCATGCCATGCCACATACGTCAACTTCTCAACAAGTAACGAGTCAAGAACGAATCAAAGAAGATAGGCATATTATGGCAGAACAAGAACGTGCCTATCAGGAATCTCTGCGCATAGATCAAGAAAAAGAAAGAATAAGAGGCATAACAACAATACAGGCCGGAATACGTGGCTATCTTGCTCGTCAAAAGTTTGATCAGATGCGTGCTGAGAAAAAAAAGGCGTACGAGGAGTTTGTTAATCGCGAATTTGCAGAAATGGAGCCACTTGATGCAGCTATTGTTCAATTGATACAAGCCCAAGATCCAGATACTGCCTACAATGAAGTGGCTCTGACTAATTTGAAATTACTGCAGCTTTTTGCACGGAAGGGGCGCAAAATCGCTCATGACTGTAAAAAAGTGCAACAAAAGAAGTATGCTACGCAACAAGAACGAGAAAAAGCTATGTATGAAGCAATTTTTGATGTATTGGAATCCGAAGATGGTAAAGAATTGGCTGAGCGTAGAGCTCAACGCATAGTCCGCTATTTCTTGGCACAAGATGAGGAAATCAAACCAACTGAGTCAAAAGCCAAGAGTATGCCAATGCTGACAGAATGGTATGAAAAACAAGCAGAGATTAAAGATAAATATCAACAACTTTTCAACGATTATAATGTACAAAATTTAATGACATTATATTCTATGATAGGTGACCTTCTGAAGTATCGAATTCTGAATTCGGAAAAACAGTTTAGAAAAGTTGTTTTGAATTTTGAACGTATTATTAATTTTAAAAAAGGCTATCTTAACGCGATAGCAGATGGCGACCTTACCAAATTACAGCAGTGTCGTGATGAATTTGTTGATTCAGGAATTGTGAAACCTCAAGAAATTGATGGCGCTATAAAAGAGTTGCAAGAAAAGAATGCTCCTGCGATTACTACAACCGGAACTACAGCACCAGACGTATTACATGATCATCACGATAATACATTGAGAAGAAGTCATGGCACCGGGCAATCACGTTACGAGAAAGAAGGACGTGGTGCAGAGCATGTTGGTGAACAGCCGGAAAGAACATGGTCGCAATGGTTTCGTTCTCCAGCGGGGATAATAACACTGGGTTCCGCTACCGTCGCAGCAGGAATGATTATTCTGAAGATGTTAAAAAAGTAATTATATTTTTTAAGAGATAGTTTTTTGTAAAATAGTAAAAAGCCTCGGTTTTAAACCGAGGCTTTTTGTTGTCAATAAAGAAAAAATTGTAAATAGACATCGAGTTAGTGATTTTTATTAGTATGTTTTGTCATAATTAATTGAGCTGTACATATTAAAAAGAAAGGAGAATGGTTATGATTTCAGCTTTTACAATTCGAGATGTTGCAATAAGTATAGGGATTACCATCTTGTTTCCACTCATTTTTATATATGGTATTAAAATATTCATGCAGTATCCCTCTATGCGCTATTCATCATCAACTTATGAACTTGAGCAAGAACTTCGAACATTAAAAAAAGAGGGAGTTAAGGAAGAAATAGGCCGGATGCAAAAGGATATTGAATCGATAAAAAACAGGCTTGAGAAGAAACAAAAAGAATTTGAAAGGGTTGTTACAGCTCAAGAAATTGAGAGCGCGCAAAAGAAGATTGATGAAGCAAAAGAGAATATAAAAAAACAGGAAGAGTTGTATCGGAAAGTCGTAGCAGATTATGAATTCAGATATATGTTGATTTTTGTCATAGCAGGGTTGCTAGCCATCTTTTTTGGCATGTGGATTATAGAGCCTTTAGGAAGTGGCTTAATGTTTGGGGGCGTTTTTTGTATTGTATATGGGCTTTTATATTATTGGTGGCGTTTTGGAAATATGACAAAATTTTTTGTTTTACTTTCAGCTTTATTAATGCTCTTGATGTACGGATATTTCCACTTTATAGAAGTTAAAAAATATAGACTTAATAATTAGTGGGAGGATTATCACATGTTTTTAGGTCATATGTTATTTGGGATTTTACATGGTGTTTCTTCTTTGTTTTTTGTAGCCATTTTTGTTATTTTGTTTGTTTTTTTCGCTCTGTTGTCTTATCGAAGAAAAGAGAATCGTATTTTAAAAAATGTGGCAAGAGTATGTGCAACTATGTCACTTGCGTTTCTTGTTCTATTGACGATGAGGCTAGGAATACAAACTTTTTTTAGACCTCCTGAAGATCCAGGCCATTTTTCTTCATGGAAGCTTAATCAGAAGCTTAAATCAGCAGAAGAACGAGGCGATACGGCAAAAGTAGAAGAGATCCGGGACAAAATAGAAAAAAAAGAAACAGCGTCACGTCAAAAAAGGGAAGCATACAGTCAAGCAATGCAGTCTTATATTAAGATTCGAAGATTTATCGCAGCCTTTATCGGAATTTTGATGATAATTTTAGGTGTGTTTATTGCTGATTATTTATTGGGCGCAGGTTTTATTATGGGAGGAGCGTTTTGCATTTGGGATGCAACATCCGTTTGGTGGTATAGTTTGAGTGATGTTGTCAGATTTACAATAATCATAGGAGCACTCCTATTACTCTTTGTTGTAGGATATGTGCTCGTAAAACGTTCACGCCAGCAGAAATAAAAAAGGAGTAATCATGTTTCAAGACGCTTTTTCGATTAAAAAAGGATATTCACTATTTGATACCATCAAAAGTGTAGCGATATGCATAGGTTTTATGGTGTTAATTCCGATTACCTTATTTCAAGGTATACATACTTTTTTGCCTAAACCTCCATATCCTACCAGCAAAGTTGTGTACGATTTAGAAAGGGAAAAGAGACAATTGGAACAAGAAGGCAAAAAAGATGAGCTCGTGCAAGTTAAAGAACAACTACATTCAGCCCGTGAAGAATTTAAGATACAGCAAGAAGAACACAAAAAGCTTTTAGGTCGTTATGCTCTTTATTATTTTCTTATTGCTTTATTAGTAGCTGTTTTCCTTGCTATTATATCCTATTTTTTTGCGGCCGAATTTATACGCATTGGTTTGATCATAGGTGGCTTGATAGGTTTATTCTATTATTTGGTTCAAGAATGGCCTCAGTTTAGTCCACTATTACGCTTTTTTGTTGTTTTTGGATTATTGTGCGCGGTGATTTTCTTTGAGCATCTGTTGTTTTTGCCATCTGACAGGAGATGGTTTCGGTTTTTAAGTAAAAAGTAGAAATGTAGTTTGATCTGAAAGAATGAGGCTTTTTTCTAATCAGTAGGCTATGGGTTGCCAGATTAGTGCAGGACAACATATTTTTTGTCTGAAATGCGCAATCTAAAATTAAAAATTTTTTGTTAATTTCTAATTTACCTTACCTCCAAAAATAAGTATACTCAATTTTCAGAAGTAAATCAGTTTGGTTGGTGAGGAAGGAAATGATTGTACGATTACGATTTATAATGTCATTATTGGTTCTTGCATGCCTGGGATGGATGGGCTGGAAATCATATTCATATCTTTTTGATACAGATGCACCAATGTTGATTGTTAACGGCTTGGAGCGTGAAGCATACTATGCCGGTGATATTCAATGTACGGTTTCCACAGATAAACGATGTAAACTATCCATTTGGCTTGACGGGCAATTGCTTACCACTAATGATGAAATTTGTCGGGTTGATCAAGAATATCCTTTTACTATTCCTACGCGTGCAATAAATAATGGCAAGCATACCTTAATGATTACAGGGGTTGATACTACATACCACCACAATAAGACAACACGATCATCTGAATTTAATGTTGATAATGTACCGTTACAGGCAGCGTTTGTGAAACCTGAAAGTGACTATAAAGTTTTTCAGGGAAGAACCTTGCATGTTCAGTTCCAAGTCAATAAAGAAATAAAAGATGCAAAAGTACGTGCACTTGCAAAAACATGGAGCTGCATTCCTGAGGCTCCGGGATCATTTATTTATGAGTGCTATATTCCAATCGCGTGCGAAGAACAGCCAAATGAATATCTATTTTCTATCGAAGTTGCCGATAAAGTGGGCAACACGTTAAGCCTTGATAACAAGTTCCAGATAGTTTCATTTCCCTTTAAAAAGCAGACGTTGCAATTTGATCAGGAAAAGCTGAAAGAGGAAGAAGAACTAGGATTAACTGAAAGCCTTGAAAAAGCGATTGAAAAAATTAGCTACAGTTCTCCTGGGGAAAAGATGTGGAGAGGTCCATTCTGTACACCAATAGACATTGACCGCATTACATGCGAATTCGGTACGGTTAGAACCACGCAAGAAAAGGGCCGGTATATTCATAAAGCACTTGACGTTATCAATACGCCAAAAAGCGTTGTATGGGCGCCACAAGATGGTGTGGTAGCTCTCAAAGAACGGTATGCAAGCAGTGGCAACACCGTTATAATTGATCATGGCTGTGGTGTATTGTCATTGTTCTTCCATCTCGATTCTTTTGCAAACATTGAAATTGGCCAAAAGCTGGCCAAAGGAAATCCGATAGGCACAATCGGAAAGACCGGCTATGCTACAGGATATCATTTACATTGGGAACAGCGTATCCATAATATAGCCATAGACCCAATTCAGTGGACAAAATCGACCTTCTAACATTATCCAGGAGAGTAGGTGTATTACGGCCCGCAAGGCAATCGCATTCATTCGTGGCTGCTGACTAAGAAATCGTTTCATCGTTATGCTGGTCTGTGCATAACTATTATTTCACTTATTATTATGTGGGTCTTCTTTATATACCAACCGTTAATGAGTCTTATAGATGTGGAAAATCTGCGCGCACTTTCTGCTCAAGAAAAAGCGGGCAATGGCATACATGCTCAAAAAAGATGCAAAGAGCTTGAACAAAAAATTAAAGAGCATCGATCTCTTTTGGAGCAAAACTCATCAGGAAAGTGCTCCGGCGGTCATCTTTCTTTGTTAGTAGAACAGGCGCTCAAATGTGGCGTTATCATAGGTTCCTGTTCATCTGCACATGAGTTTCTAGATGGCGAATCAGAACATTGTATCTTGAATTATAGATTGTACGGTACATTTCAGCAACTTCTTTCCTTTTTTGATGAGCTTGTCCAATCTGAGGCCTATTTAGGCTGTACACATCTTACGCTAGCGGCATTGGCCGACAATCAATTCGATATTTCCTGTCAATTTGAATCCTAAAAAAAAAGATGCTTGTTTGAAAATTGCAATAAGGATTGTCCTTGTGAGGTTCAAACCCTATTATTCTATTTTTATTCAAAAAATAGAATAATAGGGTTTGAACCATTTGAATTAATTTGCATTTTGTATAAAATTTATGTGGATAGTTGTTTTTTACTTTAATTAGGGGGATTTCTCATGATCATGTTTATTTTAGCTGTATTGAGTTTGTTTTCAGGTGCAAGTTATGCAATGGAGTATAAAGAGCCTGAAATGATGAAATTAATTGCTTATGATGGAGAGGTTATCATTCCAGTTGATGTTGCACAAAAAGCAGAAATTTTGCGAGGTTATTATGATAATGCAGAGGCTATTGGAAAAAACCGGTATATTTATAACTTTGGTGAAACTACTACGACGGTAAATGATTCAGAAGAATCATTTATTCCAGCCGAAAAAAAGGTGTTAGAGGATTTATTCCGATGTATATCAGATCCAAGTTCATTTTCTGTAACAAAAGAAACAGTTGATCATCATCAGAAGGTTTTTGTTATGTCTGATTATGTCGGCGCCCCACGATATATTCGAGGTTTATTGATGTGTAGACTTCTCGATGCTATTGGGCATGGGAATCATGTGGCTGAACTAAAATCTGAAACCTCTAATTTGATATATGACGGATTAAGTAAAGCAATAGAAACTGGCCATCTGGATTTGCGAGGTGCTTCATTTTCAACTATTGAAGGACTACTTTCATTTTTCGACAAAAAGATTTATGCAGATCCTAATGATGTACTTGATGGAAGCAAAATTAAGTCAATCGACTTAGGCAGCAATAGGCTGCAAGAGCTGGATGTACCACGCTTATTGATCTACTTTCCTCAACTTTGCCAACTTGACCTTAGTCATAATCTATTGAAACGGATTGATGCTAAGAATCTGCCTTATGGGTTTCGTCTTGATGTCTCACATAACCGGTTGAGGGTAAATCCGTTTCAACGAAGGCAAAATCAATTTTTTGTAAATGTTATGCATAATCGATTAAGTGTAATGAGCCAGCAAGCTGTTTTTGAAACTATTCATGGTGGTGATAGGGTTTATTGGGCACGAAGGGGTATAGCGGCTACACTTTCATTCTTCAACCCCGGAGCAGCGCATTCGAGATTGGCAGGCGTTCTTTTTAGTATGTATTTTATGAATAAGGTTAATAACCAATTGGATAATTTGAAAATAGGTGCCTTTAAAAAAGGAATAGGTTATATTTCAGCTTTCAAAAATTGGGGGATGGAAAAGATTCCTGAAAAAACCACTATTGCCGGAAGAGAAGTACCGGTTAGAACGGTTGCCAATAATGGCTTAAATTTTGCGACAACAGCTTCGGTTGTAGCGGGGGCTCGTTGCCTTGGTGGTTCGTGGCTCGGGATCGGTTTAATCTATGCTTTAGTGGGAAAAACCGGTGTGTTCAACTATCATATAGTTGGAACTTTATTTGATCGATATATTAAGAATCCATTGGTAAACCGTGTTATTTTTCCGGGGTTAGCAAAAATTGGTCGTGGAATGATAGGCGTTTATAATTCCACTGCCCATCCATTCATTGCTCGAATGAATGAATATGTAAATTGTGATGCCAATAGATTATTTGTAGGTGAGCAACATCCTGAAGAAAGTGATGATTCGGATGAAAGTATTCCGTCAATAACAATTGAGGAGCTAGAAGATAGTAATCAGGGACATGAAAACACCGGTAAACAACGTTCAGTAATAATCGAGAAAGCAGACGAGAGCCAAACTTCTTCAGACGAAAGTAAACAAGACGTAGACGTTGATCATAAAAAATATGAAGATATTGATTGAGTTAACTCTTTCTAGAAGATAATCATAAGAGCCCACTATTGTTGTGGGCTCTTTCAATTCAAAAAAAGCCCTTCAACTCAAGAAAGCTGAAGGGTTAGGGGGGTGAACAATACGCTGATGTATTGTTCATTTAGGGACGCTTTTTCTCTTTACAAATCTAATCGTCAATAGATCCTAACAAGCAGACAATCCGTTGTCAAGCAAAAATATACAATATTTTAATGAAACATTTCTTAAAATTTTACTCTCTTGATATTTTATTATACAAACGTATACTTTTTTTTGAACTGAAATATTTTCTTGACTGGTTTATTAATTATGCACCGCTATTCTTGGTAATTTTAAAAAAAGAGATTCTGTTAATCGTCAAATGGAACGCACTAAAATTTAGCAGCTTCTTTCTGTTTTGTCTTTTTTACACGGTATATACCGCTGCTTAATTATCTCTATTTTTTCTTCAAGTGCTTTTTCAATATCAATCCCCATCCATTCTGCAAGAATGAGTGGGGTTATTATGGCGTCTGCAAATTCTTGAGCAAGTTTATCGTGGTTGTCTGAGCTTAATTTTTCTTTCCGTTGTATTGATTGATATGCCAAAATTTCTTGACACAGCTCACCCAATTCTTCTGAAAGTTTTACAGCTCCTGCCAAGATGAGACTATGATGGTCCAAATCGGCATAATAATGCTTAAGCCGATTGCTTTGTTTTTTGATAAATGTTCTAAGCTCTTGAAATTCCATGAATTAATCCATTGGTGGAGCTGAGGGTGCGTATAAGTTATTGCGTAACACATCAACGTTTATCAGACGAATGCATTGTGGGCATCGCGGATTTCCTTGCCGAATTATAAAGAAGTTTTCTGCACATTTTTTGCAGACATAGTGTCCACAAGGATAGAGAGCAACACATGCAGATTTTGCAAAATCTTCCCAGCAAATAGGACATTCAATAGGCTTCGGTTGGTAAGGGTATATAATATCGAAACGATTACACTCTTCGCTTACTTTCTTGAATAATGCATTACCTATAAATTCTGCAAGGGCGCCGGGCTTGAATTCGCCTGTTTGTGTTATCTGTTTTTCAAGTGACGTGCGGATTTTTTTTGATACTTTTTGTGCCACACGTGCATTATTTGTTTTGTCCCAAGCATATCTATAGCTTTGTTTTTCTACAAAGTCGATAATGCTTGAAAAAACATTTTCTTCTACTTGATTTGTGGTCCGTTGTACTTCAAGAGAAAAGAGGCGTTCTGCGACGGTTGGTTTTTGAGATGTTTGGACTGCTTCTTCTTTTATAATTCTGATATCATTGCGTGCATGATGATCGTATTGGTTATTAATCCCCATGAGATGGTCCACGGTATGATCAACGTAGCGTGGAATTGTTTGTGGATTGAGCTCTACTGCTCCGATATAAATAGATGACGTGAGAATTTGTATAAAAGTCATAGTGAGCGTTTTTTTAGTAAATGTACCCATCTTGTTCCTTGGTTAGGTATTATGTCAATAAATTATTCTTTTATTAAGGCCCAGAATACCCCATGCCTTTTGTATCCTTCGACAGGCTCAGGACGAACGGCTCTTGAGAATTTTTTAATTCCGTTCGTGCGGCCATTCGACTACGTTTTACTTCGCCCTTCGAGAATACTCAGGAGAGCCTCAGGGTGATCGGGTGAAGCAAAGAAAACAAACTTGAAGCCTGTCCTGAGTGCAAAGCGTATCGAAGGGCCTGTCCTGAACGATAGTTGAAGGGAATTCGAAATTTGGTTCACGGTTGTTCATCTGTTGGTGCTGATGTTCCATACAATTTTTCTCGTAGATCATTGATATCCACCGGTTTTGTGCATCGTGGGCAGCGGGATGTTCCGTTTCGTTCGAAAAACTGTTCATGTGCACATTTTTTACACACGACGTGTCCACAGGTGGATAGTCTAATACATTCCGATTCTACAAACTTCTCAAAGCAGACGCGACATTTAACAATACGCAACGAAGTTGCATCATGAACAGCTGAAAATCTACTACATTGTTCTAGGATAGCATCTCTCAGTCTGCAGCCTGCAAAGCGAGCAAGCCTTCCAGCTTTGAATTCTCCTGTTTCAGCTACTCGGTTAGCTACAAAATTCCGAAGATTTTGGGATACTTTGGTGGCAATATACGCATTATTAGTTTTGTCGAATGCAGCTTTATAACTTTGTTCTTCTACAAAATCAATTATTCCCGTATATACATTTTTTTGTATCTCATCAGATGTTCGTTCAATAGGCCTTCGAAACATCCGCTCCCATACGGTCGGCTTTAACGATGCTGCAATAACACGTTCCTTAATGATCGAAATATCTTCTCGAGCTAAGGGATCGTATTCATTGTTGACACCCAATAACTGTTCAATGGCATTTTCAACATAGTTGCGGATTGTGTCGTTCGTAAACGTTGGTTCTGCCAAACAATTTTGTGAGCACAACAAAGCAATACTGGCTATCTTCAACAGCCGGCCCGTATATTTATTCATACTACGCCTTTCTTTGGCTTAATTATTTAATTAACACCAACAGTAATGAGACTACCGACATAAGCTTAATTAAAATATTAAGTGCGGGACCGGATGTATCTTTGAAGGGATCGCCAACGGTGTCACCGGTAACTGCAGCTTTATGAGCATCTGATCCTTTACCACCAAGATGACCTGCTTCAATATATTTTTTTGCATTGTCCCATGCGCCGCCGCTGTTTGCCATCATAAGAGCGAGTAACACGCCAACAACGGTTGCTCCGACCAAAAATCCTCCAAGCGCATCATTTCCTAAGGTATATTTTATAATAACAGGGAATGAGATTGTGATGATGCCTGGCAAAATCATTTCTCGAAGTGAAGCCTTGGTGCTGATAGCTACACAGCGTTTGTAATCAGCTTCAGCGGTCCCTTCCATGAGTCCGGAAATCTCTTTGAATTGTCGGCGGACTTCCATTACCATCTTCAATGCTGCACTGCTTACTGAACGCATCGTAAGTGCAGAAATTAAGAATGGCACCGTTGCGCCGATAAATATACCTGCCAGAACCCACGTATTAAGAAGGTTGAGTATGCTGATGTTTGCCTGTTCAGCATAGGCAGAAAAGAGCGCCAAGGCAGCCAAAAGTGCAGATCCGATAGCAAAACCTTTTCCGATAGCTGCAGTAGTGTTACCCAATGAATCAAGTTTATCGGTGATCGAGCGTACTTCTTTGCCAAATCCTGACATCTCGGCAATTCCACCGGCATTATCAGCTATAGGGCCGTATGCATCTACCGTCATGGTGATACCAACTGTTGCAAGCATAGATACTGCAGAAAGGCCCACACCAAAAAGACCGCCACCATATTGATAGGAAATGAGCACTGCAATAGCTAAAAGAATAACCGGAAGAACGGTTGATTCCATGCCAACCGAAAGTCCATAAATAATGTTGGTTGCAGCACCGGATTCTGAATTTTTTGCAATCTCGCGGATTGGCTTATTACCCGTGTAATATTCGGTAATAAGGCCAATAATGATACCGGCTACACAACCAATTATGATCGAAACGAGAAGTTGCATGCTTATTCCGGTCATAAACAGATAAAAAGAGGAAATTCCTAAAAAGAATGCTATAGCAACATAAGTTGCATTTCGCAACATAGCTGCAGGGCCGGACTTTAAAACCATATTAGAAGCAAGCCCGAATGCGGAGCTCAAGAGTCCGATTGCTGCAAGCATAATAGGAAGTGTGCTGTATTCTTTCATGCCTGCCCAGCCGGTTCCTAAGGAAAGAATTATAGCAGAGACCATTGCACCAACATATGATTCGTAAATATCAGCGCCCATACCTGCTGTATCACCAACGCAATCACCAACATTATCGGCAATTACGGCTGGATTACGAGGATCATCTTCAGGAATTCCTGCTTCAACTTTACCAACAAGGTCTGCTCCGACGTCTGCTGACTTAGTGTAGATTCCACCACCAACACGTGCAAAAAAAGCAACCAAACTTGCACCGAAGCTAAACGCGGTCAAAAGTTGAATAAAGTCAGAACGATCTGAAAAAAAATAAAATACAGAGCTTACGCCAAAAAGTCCAAAACTTGCAACAGCAAATCCCATAACACCACCGCCAAAAAAGGATGTCATAAAGGCTTGTGATTCACCTTTATCCTTTGCGGCAATAGTTGTACGTACATTTGCTAAGGTGGCGGCTCGCATACCTATAAAGCCGGTAATTAAGGAAAATAAAGAACCGGTGGCAAAAAGAACTGCGGCTAAGGGGCTCATTACAAAACCAAGTAAGACAGCTATTGCTGCTACTACAACTATGATAAGTTTGTATTCTTCTGTGAGAAAAGTCATCGCGCCATCACGAATTGCTAGAGCAATATGTTTTGCTTTTTCATTATCAACTTTCATTTGGCTGATGCGCTGAAAAAGGAAAATAACTATGGCAAGCCCAAAAAGTGCTGCGCAAGAAAAAATCACATAATACAATGTGGGATTCATGTAAGAACTCCTTGAAAAAAGACTTAAATTATACAGGCTTGATTCAATTTTATCATTATTCTTGGTTTTTTCCAGTTTAAGTTTAATGGGTATATGATCAACTATTTTTTAGAGTATAACAGGGATGCTTTGTATGCTGTTTGCGAGGTTTTTTGGGGTTTATGAGTTGGGTTTCAGATCCGCCTGAAAAATGGAAATCGAGCCAAACTTAATAGTTAATAAGCTTGGCTCGACAGTAGCTACTTTTTAAAAATTTGGGAATCTGAAGCCGCGACTTAGGGAGCGAAGCTTTTAAGTTTTATTGCTTTGTTTTTGTTAGTGTATCTATAACGTTTTTTACAGTTTTGGCATTTTTATATTCAAAAAAGTCCTTCAGTACATTTTTTGTTACATCACTGAGACGATTGGTTGCAATAAATTTTTTATTAAGGCTTTTGTTCACATGTGGTTGTAATTCCTTAATAACAGATTGTTTCTCAGTTTGAGTGAGAGTTACTCCGCAACTGCGTGGTAGCCCTGCATAGAATTGTCCTGTGGAGAGGTTATAGGTGTACGCGAAATTGTATTTAGGGCGTAGAGCCATTAATTTGCGCGAATCCTCACATATTTTTTTATAACCATGTAAATAGCCGGTTGCGCTGAGTAGTAAAATAATACATTTTTTAGTGTTCATTGACGTTCTCCTTCTTTGGCTTATATTAATTTTATAGCTTCTATTTGTATTATGCAAAATTAATACAGAAGATTGCAATATTTATCATTTGTATTTTTAGTTTATAGGGATAATAAAGTTGCTTTATCGCTGTAGCGCAGTTTTTTGGTGCCAATATGTTGAGTTTCTTCAGCTCCTTTGCCCAAAATAGCAATAATTGAGCCACGCTTGGAACACTTATAAGCAGTAGTAATGGCACTGGCTCGATCGACCGTACTTAAAACTGCTGTTCTTTTTTCTTCAGGAACCCCTTGCCTAATATCATCGATGATGGTTTGAGGATTTTCCGTTCGAGGATTATCTGATGTGAGAATCATAAGATCAGCATATTTGGCAGCTGCAGCTCCCAATAATGGTCGCTTGGTTTTATCACGTTCACCGCCATGCCCAAAAACGACAATAAGATTATGGGTAAGCAACCGGAGAAGCGAAAGAATTGCTTCATACGAGGCAGGAGTGTGTGCATAATCAACAATAGCAACAGCTCCATTTGGCATTTCGTAACGATCTTGTCTCCCGGGAATGCCTTTAAATGAATATAGAGCTGTCGCTATGGTATCCATCGAAATGCCTAATGCAAGTGTAATACCAATTGATGCTATAACATTGTAGGCATTGAATCGACCGAGAAGTGCCGGGCAACCAATTCTATAGTTCCTGTTGTCAACGGGAACGGTACATGATAAGCGGTATTCCCAGCCGGTGTCGAGCAATGCAGTAATACTAAACTGTTTATTATCTAATCCAAATGTTTTGACTTGAGGATAATGTTCTACAATCTTTTGGCACCACAGATCTTCTCCGTTGATATAAGCAGGAGCATCCGGTTTAAGGTGGCTAAAAATTTGTAATTTTGTTTCAAAATAATCATCAAGATCGCTGAAAAATTCAAGATGTTCTCGATCGAAATTGGTAAATACCACGCCATCGAATGTGATGTTTCCAATGCGTTCCAAAGCTATAGCATGGGCAGCAACTTCCATAACAACCCATTCAACTTCGTGGTTAACGCATTGGGCAAGAAACTGTTGGAGATAATCTGCAGGAGGTGTTGTTAGGGAAGATTTAAGCATGGTAGCTGCTATAGCATTTTCACCTGAGCTGATTCGCGCTGTTTTAAATCCAGCTTCCTTGAGAATCTGTTCAACAAGATAGGTTGTAGTTGTTTTTCCTTTAGTTCCGGTAATACCAATGATACGAAGTTTTTTTGCTGGATTTCCTGCCGCTTGTGCACTCAGCTCCGCTAATGAAGTGCGCGTGTTTTCAACAAAGGATATCGAGGCTCCATGCTTCTTAATGTTTTCTTGAAGTTCCGGAGAGAGCTCAGTATTCTTTTGTAGGATTATCGCGGACGCACCCTTTTTTAATGCAAGAGGAATGTAGTTATCGCCACTTTCTTTATAACCCTGAATTGCTACAAAAGTGGAACCGGGTCCAACATGATCGGTGTGGCATGTAACGGGAAATATTTCCGGAATCTCGATCATTTTTTTCATATTCTTATATCTTAGCTTTCTTCATAACAAATGTTTTTACGCCTGCACGAATCACTGGAAGAAGCATTAAAATTGCGAACAGGTTAAGAAATACCATCAAGTCGGATGATATCTCAACTAATGACATGACTCGTTCGACATGAATCAATGGGCCTGCAAATGCAACAAGACTAAAGATGATACAAAACAGCCAATTGTATCGTTTTTTTGTTAAAAAGAGCCATGCTTCACGAGTGACATATGAGTAGGTAACCAAGACGCCGATGCCAAAGCTGATTGAAAGTATCATCACAATCCAATTACCCAATGAGCCAAATACAGTTCCAAACGCCTGAGAGACCAAAGCAGTGCTTTGTAGGCCACTGTTCCATACGCCGCTTACCACTAAAAGTAATGCCGTGATAAAACATGCAAATGAACTGATAAATGAGCTGAGCATGCCCATCAGCGCATCTTTAAAAGGTTCTTTGCTTCCTGTTGAACCGAAAAGAATACCCGCTGTTCCAAGCCCTGATTCGGTTGTTGAGACTGACCGTGATATTCCTTGGCGCATTGCCTGTTGAATACTAAATCCAATAAATCCCCCTGTCATGGCGGCAGGAGTAAATGCGCTTTTGATAATGAGTATGATGCCAGGAATTATTGCATTGTAATGATAGAAAAAAATTATGAGAGCCGATGAAAAGAACAGTGCGACTTTAAAAGGAACAATGGCTTCAGATGCTTTAGCAACGCGAGCTGCTCCGCCAATGAGAATATAGATAACCAGAGCCAATACAAGAGCGGCTATAATCCAAGAAGCTTCCAGCCCTGTTGTTGATTCGAAACTTAGATTGATTGAGTTTGATTGCATAGTATTACCAACGATGAGTCCAAAAAAGAGGCAAAGAACTGCATAAACATAGGGAAGTACTGAATGTATATCCTTAAGGTACAGCATGGGGCCGCCAATTGCCTTTCCAGCAGGTGCTTTTGAACTATAGTAGGCACTGAGATACACTTCAGAAAACCTGAGTACCATGAGAATAAAACTTATTGCAAATATCCAAAAGGCTGATCCCGGACCACCAATTGCAACCGCTGTTGCGATTGGTGCGATGGTGCCATTTCCGATGCTTGAATTCAATGCTCCAAGGAATGCCTGGAATGGGCTCATATCTGCTTCAGCAGCTTTGGCTTGGGGCTTGGCGGGACAGAAGGTGGCTTTCCAGGAGCTTAGGAAGTAGCGAAATTGAACAAAACCGAGTGTAATCGTACAAATTAAACCGATTCCTACAACGTAGATAATGAATGGCCAGCCCAATACTCTATCGATGGCACTTGCACATATGCTTTGTATGTGTAGCATGCTTTCCCTTTAGGTTTTTGAGTTCAATTTTACAACGCATTAAAAAATAGTATACTGAAATTGACAAATTTGTATATTACAATCTGGAGTTGCCTGATGAAAAAGGTACTCGCACTTGATGTGGGTGATGTGTGGACAGGTTCTGCGCTTTCTGATGAATTGAGAATGCTTGCGCGCCCTTATCAAACGGTCAAGACTTCTCAATTGACCGAATTTTTGACAAAAACTCTTGATGAAGAGTTGATAGCAACCATAGTCGTCGGCTACCCCAGAACATTGAAAGGTACTGTGAGCCAACAGACGAAGAAGACGCAAGAGATAAAAGAATTCCTCGAAGAGAAATTTAATACGGTCTCTTGGGTTTTATGGGATGAGCGATTGAGTAGCAAGCGGGCACAGACGATCCAAAAAAAGGGGGGAAAAGGAGTCCGTCATGATGAACACTCCTTGGCTGCGGCATTTATACTTGATTCGTACCTGGAATTTTGTAGGATTCATCATGTTTAATAGATACTTTTTGGTAATTATTTTGGTTTTATTGACAAAATTGGTTCAAATATATTAATAATTTAAAGTGAGAAGAGGTGGGTAGTTAATTAAAAAAGGATGGCCCATGAAGTGTAAAAAATGTGGGGGCCTTATGGTTCTCCAATCGTTCTTTGATCACTTCTTGAACTTTGAGGGCTGGAAGTGCCTTAATTGCGGTAAAGTAATTATCCGCAAGGAAAAGACATTAGAGTACGATGCATTCAGTATATTTTGCCAACAACAAAAGTGTAAAAACCGGGGTTAAAGCTTCATGACTTTCGAGGATCTCTATTTTTTGAGCATCCAAAGTACCTATCATGATGTTCAAATAGCAGTTTACCGCCATAAATTGGAGCTAAAGAGCACGATTATCAAAAAAATCGATGCAAGTGCTGATTTGGTTCCTTCGTTAAATGAGCTTCTGACATCTTGTAGGCTTACGATTAAAGATCTTTCATTTATTGCGGTAAATCAAGGTCCTGCACCATTTACTACCTTGCGGGTAGTGATTGCATCAATGAACGGTGTTTGCTTTGCAACACAGGTGCCACTTATAGGTGTCGATGGTATTAAAGCATTGCTCGAAGAATCGTATGACTCTTCAGATGTGCCTACAATAGCACTGCTAGATGCTTTTACCAATGATGTTTACTGTGCTTTTAAGGATATTGATCGTGGTATACAAAGCGGTTGTATGCCGATTGTCGCACTGCTACAAGAAATTAAAACCAGATTCGATGGTCAACATATGAGATTTGTTGGTAATGGTGCAATACTTCATAAAGAACTTATCATTAAGGAGTTTGCCGATCGAGCCGTTGTTTCTGATGCATTTTCTACATGCTCACTTGGTACTGTAGCCCGCCTAGGACTTGAGAAATGGTGCAATCAGGAAGGATTGCACCAACAACTGCTTCCTCTTTATCTTAAAAAGCAGTGGTGGCAAGAAGAGACCTTTTCGAAGTAAACTGAGTACCTATTGTTCTCCTGCTCCTTGTTCTCGCAAATAAAGTTCGAGATTTACATAGTGATTTTCAAGAGCAATTTGAAGTGGTGTCCCAACTTCTATATCGACAAAACGATTTAGATACTGTTGAATCTTTTCTTGTGATACACCTTGTTTTTTTAATGTTTCTATGAGTGCGGCAACATGGTTTTTGCTGTTAAGTTCTACCGCTTTAGTTGCGAGCGTATGACCTTTGGAGGTTGACGATAAGTCTGCATTGTGTTCTGCCAATAAGGGAATGAACTGTGGATTTTTATTTTGTAAAATAGTATGCCAGAGCAGTTCGGTAGCTGTAGTTTTATCAAGCGGCACGCCAGATTTGATAAGAGTTGTGAATGCCTCTAATTCCGCATTATCAATGGCGTTTACTAATGATTTACGTTCAATATCTTTCAGCTCTTTGTGTTGGTCTGTGCGTTCATGAGCCCATGCAATAATTGAAGGAATGATGGAATTATATTCATTTTCTGCGGAAGCTACCAATTGTGCTTCTATTGTTTTATCAAGGTCAAACAATAGGTCTAAAAGCTTTTTTTGCATGTCAGGATGCCCTTGGAATGCTTGCGCTAAGCCAAAAATGAGTTCTGCTTTATCGTCATTGCTTAATGATGATTCCTTTTCTCGAATAATATGCTCTGAAATAGTATAACTTGTCTCTTGTGGAAATGCCTTTAAAAAAGCAACAATTTTTTCGACGCTGCCGGATATGATAAATGGCTGTGCAAGAGGAAGAAGTTCTTTAATTGGATTAAATCGGCTTTCAAGTTTTGCTTTTTGTGGTTCTTCTTTTTGTGTTTCAACTTTTGTGATACAACTAAAAAATAATAAAGCGGAGCATAACAAGATTAAGTAGCTATTTTTTTGGGCCATGATCTTCTCCTTTTTTTAAAAAATCGAAATAATAGTGTCTTTTAACTTTTTCTATATTTTCATTTTATCTCTCTTAAATATAAAATTCCAATGATATTATTATTTTTGTAACTTTTGATGAGATGAGAGATTAAAATAATCGATTTGCTAGATTAGGGAGCGGAAGATTCCAAGTGAAATAGCAGCAGCTTGTTGAGCTCTTAAAATCGTTTGCGTTAAGCTACAAAATAGAAAGTCATGCTCTTGCAAAAGCCTTTTTTCCTCTGCCAGAAGATCTGCCTCGGGGCCAACCATGAGTACAATAGGGCAAGGCTTTTTCTTGATTTCCTGAATGACGGGTAATAGTGGCTGTCCGTGAGGATCAAAAAAAACTCGGTTAGGTGCAGACAACTGTGGAATTATATGTTCAAGCGGCTGAGCTGTTTCAAGAGATGGATATGAAAAATTCTTTGATTGTTCACTTGCGGCATGAATGATTCGTTCTAGCCTTGACTGATCACGGGATTGCATCCATGATCGGTGTGTTTTTTTTGTAATGATTGGAATAATTGTTGAGGTTCCAAGTTCGGTCAGAGAATATAATGCATCTTCAAATGGCTCCCGTTTTAGTAACGGCAATAGAAATGTAATGTGAGGTTCGATCTTTCGGTTTTGATGAATGGATATGATTCGGCTCGTAAGTCCATTTTTTTTGTGAGTCGAAACCAATTGAACGTGCATATTATAAGTCTGGTCAAAGAGAATGTATGATTCGCCACTTGATAATCTCAGTATATTGACAATTCTATGATAGAGTTGATGATCATCAATGCTCAAAAGGTCTTCAATCTTATGAGAAGATGCCAGCAATGCTGTCTGCTGATAATAAATGGCGAACTGATGTTTAGTATTATTCTTGTCTGCCATCTGAATAACTTAGCTTTGTGCAGGGGTATTGGTAGTAGGTTTGCTTTGCTTTGAATTCCAGATCCAATTCCATCCATTGCGTACTTTTTGTTCAAGGCTTATATAGCGCATCAGCAAATATGTGCCAGCCTTTTCGATCCACTCCACAACTGCATTTGGCTCTGCCGGTTTTTCTTTTGGAATAAAGTCTAAGTCAGCATTCATTGTTTCTTCAAGAAGTTGATCGAATTCAGCTTCTGCATCCAAGCTTTTTTGTAATTGGCCTTGAGCTTTTTTTTCTGCGCGACGTTTTACAAAATACTGTTTTATGTTATTCCAGATAGCCACGGTACAGGCGATGCTTTTGATCATAAGGGCTTTTCCTGCAGATATCCCAGCAGCAGCATAATATGACACTGTTGTTACGGTCTGCCCTGCTATTCGTCGCAGTTCTTTGCTTATCTGTCTTGTTTTGATCGTGTGATCGCATGGTGTCAATAAACCAAGTGTTTCTACTTCATTCTGATCGAATGTTCTCGAAAAAAGACCTTTATCATAATTAAAATATGAATCGGCAACAAATGCACCACATGCTGCTTGAACTGGCGTGTCAAATAAGATTGAAAGTGTGCAATCCTCTTTTTCTGTAGAAAGTGGGCAGGTTAATGCACGTACCCATGTTTCTTGATGTTCAGTAGGTTCTATAGAAAAATCAACCGTATCCACGGCAGCAAGTTGTTTTACATGTTGGGTAATAAGTGGGGCCCACGAAAGTAAAAGGTCCAGTTGCTGTTGCTGTTCTTCTTGCTTTGTAAGAATCACCAGATATTGCTGATCTGCTGGGTAAAAAAATAATGAAGATGCACAAGCCGTTGAAGGTGATAGGCAGATTTTATATAACGTATGACCTTTGCGCATTTCCGAAGACAGCTTTACGGTGCCCGGTTTAATTTCTTGTAAAGAATATCGTTCAAGCGTGATTTGGTTATCTTGTAACGTGAATAGGACTAATGAGGTAGGTGTTGCTCCTTGTTCATAGTATGAATGAATATAGTTAGTAGATCCTAAAAATGAAAAAAAACACAATAGGCAAAATTGGTTTATAGTCATCAAATTATTCCTTTCTTAAATATTAATTAAACCTCTATCATATCAATTATCATTAATTTTGGAAAAAGGCTAGCATGATAAGGGAAAAATTTTGTTATTCAGGGCCAAGCATATGATTGAGTATAAACAGCAGGTCATCGCAGCGTAGTTCCATCGAAGCTGATAGAGGGGTGGCGATTTCGTGAAGTTTTACAGCAGTCTGCTGTAATTCTGTCAATTCTTCTTTTTGTTGTTGCTGTGGCATCTGATCTAGTTGGTCCATCTGCGTATATATATCTTCAACTGCCGTTCGGATTTCACCTTTTGATACTTCTCTTGATTCTTCACAATCACAACAATAATCACAAGTGAAAATCACGAGCAAAAATGTAAAGAAATTTCTAAAAGATTTGGATTTCATCATATGCCCCTCTAATATAATTTCTATGGCAACCCTACTATGGTTACGTTATGCTTATTTATTGATTACTGCAATACTTTGTATTTCTATAGTCCAAAAACGTTTTAATAACTAAAAAAAAGGAAAAATGATGCAAAAAAAATTGGTTGTACTTATTGTACTTGATGGGTTTGGTTATCGCCAAGAACAGGATTACAATGCGGTCTTCCATGCAGATATGCCGACCTATGACCATCTCTTTTCACATTATCCCCATGCCATTCTGAAAGCAGCCGGGGCTGCAGTGGGCTTGCCCGAAGGGTATATAGGAAATTCTGAAGTTGGCCATCAGACGATAGGTGCAGGACGTGCTATAAAACAGGTTGTTACACGCATTCAAGATGACATTACCGATGGCAATTATTTTAAAAACAAGGTACTGCTTGAGAATTTAGAAAAATTGGATAAATCAAAGAAACTGCATATTATGGGCTTACTTTCTGATTCTGGTGTACATAGCCATCAAGAGCAGTTTTATGCAACACTCAAGCTTGCTCATGACATGGGAGTTAAGCATATTGTGGTACATCCTTTTTTGGATGGACGTGATGTATTGCCCTGTTCTGCAGCCATCTATTTACGGCGACTTGAAACATTTATTGCTCAATTGGGGGTAGGGTTTATCGGTTCCATGAGCGGCAGATGGTATGCAATGGATCGTGATGGTAATTGGCAACGAACCGAACAATGTTATGACGTGCTGACCAAGCAGCAAGAACATCGATTTGCAGATTGGTCAGACGCGCTTTCCTATTATTATGAAGAAGGGTTGACTGACGAGTTTATTCCTCCGACGCAATTTACTGATGAAGCGTTGATAGAAGATGGTGACGGCATTATTATGCTTAATTTTCGGGCTGATCGAGCACGGCAATTAACCGCATCTTTTGTAGATAAAAATTTTGATAAATTTCCTACAAAGTCTCTTGATTTGGCTTTTTTTATTACTCCCATTGCATACAGCAAAAATCTTGCTACAACTGTGTTATATCCGACGGTGCCTATCCATCCAACGATCAAAGAGCTACTTGCGGTGGAAGCTAAATCAATGTTTACGATTGCAGAAACGGAAAAGTATGCGCATGTTACTTATTTTTTTAGTGGTGGAAAGGAAGAGCCTTTCCCGGGTGAAAAACAAGTTTTAGTTAAATCTATACCCGCAAAGACCTATGTTAATTATCCCTGTATGTCTGCACCCAAAATAACTGATGCGGTCATTTCTTCTTTGCAAAAAGATCCTAAAGATTTTTATCTTATTAATTATGCTAATCCTGATATGGTTGGCCATTCAGGGGATTTTGAAGCGACGGTCAAGGCATGTGAATGTGTCGATAAACAATTGAAAAAATTATATGAAGTTATTGTAAAAGCCATGAATGGAATGATGATCATAACCGCTGATCATGGAAATGCAGAGATTATGTATGACGAACAAGCGCAGCAGCCACATACTGCCCATACTACCAATGATGTGCCATTTATACTTGTAAAAAAGGGTCTCGAGGATGCCCCGCTGAACTATCACATGAAGACTATAGCAGATATTGCATTTGTGATTCTTAAAGAACTTGGGATTGACGTTCCTCAAGAGATGAAGTAGTAATAGTTTACCGATTATTTTTTTTCGTCTTTTTTCATGTCACTGAGAATTTGTGAGACGCGACGATAGTTTGCTGCGTCACATCTCTTGCCTGATTCGGCGGCTTCTTTTGCTTTTTGCAGGAGGCTTTCGGGAGTTTCTCCTTTTGTGGCCATTTCTTGAGCAATTTTTTTATATATTTGGTTGGCTTCTTCACGGGTTGATATCCAGTTAACTGCTGCGTATAGTTGAGCACGTCTTCCTTTTATTGCGCATGTTTTATCACCCCATTTTTCATCAAAACCTTTTTTTCGGCTATCCATGCACTGTGTCAAAGAGACTGAGATTACTGAAAGTAGCATAATGGATGAAATTATATGGTTCATATCTGTTCCTTTGTAGCATAGTTCAACAAGATGTATGTACTATACCATACAAAGGATCAAATATTAACTACTTTGCGCTGTTAAAGATCTTTACTGTAGTAGACAAACCCATCATCACGTTTTGTTTCTGTAAAGCTGAGACGTGTGTATAATTTTTGAGCCGGGTAATTATCTGTTCGTGTTACAAGGTTAACTACAGTCGCACCCATTTGTTTAAGATCATTCAATGCATGCTTCATTAATATTTCTGAATATCCTTTTCCACGGAACTGCGGATTGATAGCCAAAAAGAGCAAGAATCCTTTGGTTGCTGTTTTCATATAGTAAGCGACAAAGCCAATAAGGGCATCTTTCGTGCGAATGACTTTGATCTGCAGTCTGCCAAGATAACGCATGTCCTGAGTTGCTGCTCGATACTTGAGCATAAATTCTGGTGAGTAATCCGGGCTTGCTACAAGCCAATAACGATCTCTTGTGAATATATCGAGTATATCTTGAGTGTCACGGTTATCGTCAAAAACGAGTATATTATCTTTAGTTTGATACAGCTGATAGATATACCATCCTCCTATACCAAAACCGATCAGTATGGCGGTAAGTAGAATGGGCCACCATGATTGCCTTTTTATAGCCATAGCTCAACCTCCTTTATAGTTAATTTTATACAGCAATAATCCTTTTGCAGGTGCGGTAGGTAGCAGTTGTCTTGGATCTTTTTTATCCAGAGCTTCCTGCAGCACAACAATTGGTAATTCGTCATGCGATGAAACATCAAGAGCTGCCCCTACAATCCTTCTTATCATATAGCGTAAAAAAGATGGCCCCTTGATTGCAATCCTGTACATATCAAATCGCCTAAAATGCTCAAGTGATATTGAATCTATGGTTCGGATGGTATTGGATCGCTCATCTCCCGTGCAAAAAGAACGAAAGTCATGAGTTCCTACAAAAATTTGTAATGCATGATCAAGTTTTTCAAGATCGAGGGCATAGCGGTAAAAATTTCCGTATCGCTGTATAAAGGGCAATGGTCGTTGAAGAAAAAAATGATAATAATAAAGTTTATAATCTACCTGTTTGAATAATTTAAACGTTTCTTCAGCCGCCTTTAATGATCTGATAACAATATCGGGAGGTAATGAATTATTCCACGCAGATAGCAACTTTTGTTCAGGTAAATTGATATCAGTTCGGCATTCAGCAACTTGCCCTAATGCATGAACTCCTGTATCAGTCCGTGATGTACCAACAAGCTGACATGGTACTTGAAATGTTTTATAAAAAGAGTCTTGAAGTACTCCGGCAATAGTTTTTACACCAGGTTGAATTTGCCAACCATTATAATCGGTGCCATCATAAGCAATAATCAATTTATATCGATTCATGCCGGAGTACTAAAGATACTAGGAGGTTACGTACGGCAATAGTGCTATAGTACGTGATTTTTTGATTGCGTTTGCAAGTTCTCGCTGATGTTCTGCACAAACTCCTGAAATACGTGATGGCAGAATTTTGCCGCGTTCGGTGAGAAAATGTTTCAAAAGAGTGCTATTTTTGTAATCTAATAACATTTCTTGTTCAGCGCTTGCACAAAATCTGCAATGCTTACGTGCGCCAAATGAATTTTTACGAAATCGTTTTTTTAACAGTCGAGAACTAATTTTGAGCTTTATTTTCTTAGTCATTATTTATTCCTTGTCCGATTTTTTAGTTTCAGTATCAACATCTGCTTCTGGCAATTTAATTTCAACGGTTTCTTCGACAACTGTTTCCTCTTTAACCGGTTCTTCAGTTCTTGACGGCTTTGTTGGTTTTACAGAAGAAAGAAGCCCTTCCATTTTATGTTCTTTCAAGAAGCTATCAACATCTCGTGATGGAGTTTCTTCAAGTGAAGGTGGTCGTTGATATGCCAATGATTTTTTAGGAGGAAGTACCGAAACCATATTGCGCATGACAAGGTTTGATAATTTTATTTTCATTAATGATTTAATATTTTCAAGCAATTGCTCAGGTTCATCTACCTCAAAGCGAGCAAGAAAATAAACACCATAATCATTTTTTCTAACTGGATAGGCAAGTCTATATTTTCCCCATTTTTCAAATGAAAGGGTGGTTCCTTTTGCGTCTTTGATAAGACGATCAAGGTTGGACTCGAGAGAGCGTGCCTCATCTTCGGTGATTTCCGGCACAGTCAATAACAGTATTTCATAACGATGCATACAAGAATCCTCATATTACACTAAGTGGAAGTATTATTACCAATACTATAAAGCACCCCTTGGTACTTTATTTAGTATAATAGCCGTACACTGCATAAGATGTTGAGCAGAATAAGGTCTATTTACCTAAGAAGTATAGCAAAAAGGCCAGAAAATACTAGCCTTTTTGCCTATAACTTGTTCAATTAAACGAATTTTTGTTGTCTATGAATAACGCGTCCAATGATTCTGAAATGATCTTTGCCACGAATCAAGGCAACCGGAGGTTGTTTATGGTTTACTGATTCCAAGACTATAAAGTCTTCAGTATAGGTAACCTGCATAATTGCTTTAACGGGAGTATCATTACCATATTCAACTGCGGCGATATCACCTGATCGGGTCCATGTTTCAGGGGAGACTATAACATAATCGCCCTTGATAAAGTTAGGAGCCATGAGGTTGCTTTCAACGCAGAGCGCAAACATTGATGGATCATTGGTATTTAAGATAGGAACAAAAATATCTTTATATCCTGTTGTTACCTGCATAAGCTGGTTATTGTATGGGGATGGGTTTGAAGGAATTTCACCAACTACAGGAATAATTTGTACCTTCAGTTCTACATCCGATTTTTCTGGCATGCTTACATTGCTGTCAATATTATCGGTTCGTTGCCTGCGTTGTGCAAACAGATCTATTGGGCTGACTTCAAAAGCATTTGCCAATTTGCGAAGTGAATCTTCATTCCAGCGTCGTGTGCCATTTTTGATATGAGTGAGATAACTTTCAGACATACCGGTCTTTTCAGCTAGAATTTTTGTGGTCCAACCTTTTTCCCTGAGCAGCTCTTTAACGCGAAGCTCAGTGGAAGAAGATGACATGTACCCTTTTTGAGTAGCCTTTTTCTGTTCAGGTGATGACATGATCAACTCCTCCTGTTATTATGAGAAATATAGATAAAAACAACTGCCTTATTTCTAATTGTACTCATAATTACAAAGTTGTCAAATGGAATAGTTGGCATGGAAACAAAACCGGTTACCGAAAAAATAGTCAAGTCTATCAGGCATAATTTTTTTGAACTGGAAGCCTGGAGTTCAGGTAATGTCACATGCGGGGTTGACGAGGTGGGCAGAGGTTGCTTGGCTGGGCCTTTAGTAACAGCTGCCGTTATGATTCCTCCAGGCAAAACAGAGGATTTCCTTAAAGATTCCAAGCTGCTGTCCGAGCCTCAAAGGCAACGTGCTTATACCTGGATAATAGCCCACTGTTGGTATGGAGTTGGTATCGTCGACCATCATTCAATTGACAAACATAATATTTGGCAGGCAACCCTTATCTGTATGAAAAAGGCTTTAGTTCATGCCTTGGCAACCTGTCCTCATAAACCGGCATCAGTTCTTATAGATGCTATGCCGTTGCATCTTTTTGATACTCAATATCATGCTATTCCTGTCTATTATTTTGATAAAGGTGAGAGCAAATCGGTCTCTATCGCTGCAGCTTCAATCCTTGCAAAGGTTACAAGAGATGAAATAATGAATAAATTTGATAAGTTGTTTCCGGGTTTTGGCTTATCTGAACATAAGGGTTATGGGACAGAAAAGCACCAACACATACTGCGTGAGCGTATACCTTCAATTATTCATAGAAAAAGTTTTTTAGACCATATACATAAGTTCAGCCCGGCTGATCAAAAGGATGAGTATCATGGACAACAAACGTTTATCTCATAATTCTTTATCAAAATCATTTACTAAACATCTTGAATCTAAGCCATTTGCAGAGGTGATCGAAAGCTCCTTGCAGGGGTGGCTGGCGCAATCATGGCAATGGAATGATTTTCCTGCCTTTGGATCTTTGGTAGTAATTGAGACTAAAAAACGCAAACTTTTTGGTATAGTCCATCAGATTCAGACCGGGTCAATGGAGCCTATGCGCCATCCCTTTCCTTACCAAAAAACGGAAGAAGAGTTGCTCGAGGAGCAGCCTCAGATATTTGAATTTCTTAAAACTACCTTTTCCTGCTTGACCATGGGGTATTATGAACAGGGTAAAATAGTCTATCTATTGGCGCCTGAGCCTCCTCAGATTCATTCATTTGTTATGCTTGCTGATCGGGAACTATGTATCAAGTTTTTTTCAAACGCACAGTATATGCATCTTATTTTTAATGCTGCAAGCCAGCTTTTTAATCTGGATGAATTGCTATTGGCGTTGCTCAAATATCAGGCTGTGCTTGGTGTTTTAAATTATGATAAGCTGTCTCAGTTTCTTGAGTCGTTTTCATTGCTGACCGGTAATGATTATCGCCATCTAAAACTCTTCTTGCAGCGGATTGAACAAAATGTAACTATTGCAGATGTATAGTCAAAACAGCTGTTATTTGATCTTGATTAATTCTGCACGTTCTTTTGCTTATTATTTTCTTGCAGGATAAATTGTTCGGTAAATATTTTTTTCATATCGGCATATGACAGATTTTGAGATTTTTTGTTATAGGCTTCCAAGAAGTTTCTGATATCCCAAATTTTTACTGTGCCATCGGTAGAAGCAGTAATAATTTTTGTTCCATTCCAATTAAATTGTGCGGACTTAATTGTGTTTTTATGTTCTACTAGTGTGTATAAAGAGTTGCCATTAGATGCATCGAAAATTTTGGCAGTGTTATCTGAGAGTGAGGCAAGAATAAATTTGCCATCCGGACTAAACGTTACTGAAGTAAGGTAAGAGGGAAGGTCATATAAAGATTCATGGGTTTTAAGATCCCAAACTATGCTTATGGAAGGATATTGCGTTATTTCAATTCCTATTTTTCCATCAGGACTTAAAGCCATGTTTTGAGTTTTGTTAATGCGGTAATCAGAGAAATGGTTTTGCAAGTATGGCTTTGAATTTGTTATATTCCAAATGTCGGCGGTATGCCTTTTAATGTTGTATGCGTCGATATATGAAAACCCTATTACTACTGTTTCATCAGTTGAGCTGAATTCTGCTGTGTACATGTGTTGCGGGAAGCTTTTATAATCATGACGATAATCAATTGTTTTTATTACGGGTATAATTTGATTGAACATATTTTCTATATTCCGGATATTAAGATTCGTTAAGATTCTGGTGTATATATCCGTTCGTAGGTGGGCAGAAAGTTTGCCAATACGGTCTAATGCTTGATATACGTCCTGTTTATTATAGGTTTCCACTTGATTAATAGCATGCTCAAATATTTCGTCGGCACACATTTTTTGTAACGTATTACTCTGTTGAGTTAAATTAGTCTTTACAGGTTTTTTCATTGAAAAAATAGACAATGAAGATAACAGGATTATTGCATTGCAAATTTGACTTTTTTTAGACATAATTTTCCTTTATTATTGAAACACTTTATTGACGATATTAATGCTAGTTGCAATTATAATTATAGAGCAAGTATTGCGATTTGTCTAGGCCGATTTGTAAGTTATTGTAGGGTTGAGATTTAGCTATTTACACCTCCAGGATCTTTATTCTGTATCAAAATTTTAGCGGTGGTGGTAATCTGAAATTGCTTCAACGTGAAAGATAGGCTAAACTGTAATCATTAAAGCTGATATATAAGGGGGTCTTTAGGTATGTTTTTGGGGTTAAAGCAAAAATTTCAAAAAATTTATAATCAATTTACGAATAAAGCCAAAGAGCTTTTTGGTTATCATATTATCGATGAGCAGGTGCTGCGTGAGCTTGAACGGTTGTTAATCACAGCAGATACCGGAGTAAAAACAACACGCTCAATTATTGTTGATCTTAAAAAACAGGTTGCAGATGGTACCATCAAGGAAGGACAGGATTTAAAAGAAGCTTTGGCGAAGCAGCTTGAGGTGGTGCTTAAGCCAGGTGATACTGAAGATGCTACAATTTATCTTCTGGTTGGGGTCAATGGCAGTGGAAAGACGACCTGTGCAGGTAAATTGGCTCATCTATTGCAGAATAAAGGAAAAAAGGTTTTGCTTGTAGCTGCCGATACATTTAGAGCAGCCGCACAAGAGCAGCTTCATCAATGGGCTCATAAGATAGGTGCAGGTATTGAATGTGGTCAACCCGGACAAGATCCGGCATCGGTCGTATATGCCGGGATGCAACGGTTTAATAACGAAGGTTTTGACGCAGTTATTATTGATACTGCAGGACGCTTGCAAACCAAAACCAATCTTATGCGCGAACTTGAAAAAATAAAACGTGTTATTGAGCGTCAAGCACCTGATAAAGATATGTGCACGCTATTGACAATTGATGCTATGCTTGGCCAAAATTCATTCGAGCAGGCTCGCATATTTAATGAAAGCACCAAGCTGGATGGAATCATCTTGACCAAAGTGGATGGGACCGGCAAAGGAGGTATCGTGTTTGCTATTTCCCAAGAGCTTGGTATTCCTGTTGTCTATCTTTCACTCGGCGAACAGCTTGATGATTTTGAAAAGTTTATTCCTCAAGCATTTGTTTCGACCATTTTGGATTAAGATTGTCTTAGGGTATAAGAGGGCGGAATATCGTTTTGCCTCTGTTTTTGCTAATTTTTGATTTATGATTTATTTCATTTATTAACTTCAGAGGATCTCCATCTTTTCCTCGATTGACATAGTCGAGGGCAATAAAGTTTGGATATCGTTTTTTATAGTTGCCATCAAGTCCATTTTTAGAAATATAATTGATCAGTTCTCTGAGTTTGGTAGAATTGGCAGCAGGATAGTTAATTGGAGATGTAATGGTTCCGAAGTAATTTATTGTCATGAGATAATTTTTTATTGGTGAAGAATCAGCACGTAACTTTGCTGCTTTTTTTATATCGAGCTCTCCATATTGATTTTCCGTAGTATACTGCCATTGATAGTAACAGTAACTACTGCCCGATCTGCTGTCAAAAATAACAAGACGCTTGTCATTATCAATCATCCACTTGAGGGTAGGCCACCCATTTTTTTTGCTGGGATCCCAATCATTTGGTTTTAAAACAAATTTACTGATATTGGACTTTTCAATTATGTGATCTATCAGTGAACCGGGGCTATAATTTTCCAATTGAATTGTTATAATTGCTCTAGGGTTTTTAATTAAGAATTCCTTTATTGTTTTAAGGGCATCTTTAAATGTCCTTTTTAGATTCCTGCCGGTAGATCTGTGCCAGAGCATAACTTCATAATCATTGAGAGAATCACCGCTTTGTGGTTGAGCTTCTTTTGTCAGATTATCTTTTTTTACAGGATATGTATCAAGAAGAAGCGCGCGCACTCCAGATTTGAGCTGGTCTGAAATTTTTTTGTCTTGCTGAGCATACAGATATCCATATGGGTGAGCAGCATGAGAATTATGTGAGGCTAAAAAACATACTTCATTATATTTTAGTGATGGATCAGGCATAATGAATGTTTCTGAAGGGCTTAGCCCTCTGCCGGCTCTGATTTTTTCGCCATCATAGAAGACTTCAAACCTTTTTGAAATACCACTCTGCAAATTCAGTGATTTATCCTTTATCTTAATGGATTTCATATTATAGACGACATTATCCCAGCTTTCATGAGAGGCTGCATCGATATCAATATCCTTTTTTTTGTCTGAGCTGTATGTTACTGTTGCTTTGATTGGTGAAAATGTATTATTCCAGATTGTTATTTTTGAGGGATATATCGTTGAGAACAATAAAAGTGAAACAAATGAGATTGTAATTTTGGTCTTCATATTATTTCTCCCTTTTTTTGGAATATATATTAGTTATTGATTACCATAACTTTCCTTAAAAGGATTTGTCAATGGATAAATCAAAATGCTATTTATTCTTGTTCAAGTTGAGCAAGCCCGCGGGTTTTACTTCGGTTAAACATCCGAAAACAAAAAATTAATGCGGCCGTCAGATACATTACATTGAGCACCAGGCTTATCAAAATTGTTTTTTGCGGCAACATTTCTGTTCGTATAAGTTCTCTTAATGATTCAAAAATATGTGTAGTTGGTAGCAGCTTAACGATATATTGCAAACAAACAGGAAGCAACTCTACTGAGTAAAATGGAGCACTGAATGTTAAAATGAGATATGGAATAGACCACGTAAGGACTGCTATTTGTTGACCGCCCCATAAGAGAATTCCCGTCAAAAATATTCCAAGTATTAATCCTGAGCAGATAATTAATAGAATAATTGGCAGCAGCCCGATACCTAAATGCCACATATTAAAACCAAAAATTATATAGGTGATACTTGAACTTAAGAATATGACGAATACAGATTTAGCTAAGCCGAGAATGATGTTACCAAGGAGCCATTCAGACAGTTCCAATGGTGTTGATGCTAGATTAACAATATTTCGGGATTCCAGTTCTTCGAGCAGATTCAATGAAAGTTCAATTTCTATGGTCCAGACTGTAGCCCATAATACAATGGCTGCTAAGTATATCATCAAAATACCTGTTGAGGGATTGCTTTTTTGCATCCATAAACCCATATAGCCCCAAAGAATTATGTCTAAAATGGGGAAATAGGTAATTTGCATAAGTCGATTCAATTCTCTGAAACTAATAACTGAGTATCGTAAAATAATTGCATAAATTCGATATAAATTCATAAGAATCCTTTTTTGCTAAATATTCTCAAGTCTTGAAAGGCCATCTTTTTTGCTCTGTTTGAAACAATAGCCAAGGTAGGATGCGCTTAGTATTATATATACGAGAATGAGCAGTGTTCCTATCATTATTGAATAATAATCAACAGTGTTGTTCAGAATAAATTGTTGAAGTGTCGAGAAGAGATGAGAGGTTGGTAATATTTTTGAAATGGGTGTAAGCCAAGTAGGTAAAAGTTCACGAGGAAAAAATACCGCGCTTAAAAAAAGCAATAGTGTAGGCAGGCTCCATCGTACAAAAAAAGCATTGAGTCCATAACGTAGATATAATGCTGATATGAGAATACCGAATGGCAACCATGAGAATAATAGTAACGGTATGAGTGGTAATAATATAACTCCAACTCTTATAAGATTTATACCAAATATGAGCCAGCTTAATAGTAAACCATAAAAAAATAGAAACAAGCCGCGAATGATACCGTTAAAGATATTTGCTAAAACCCATTCATGTAATGTCATGGGAGAGCTAAAAAGATTAATGAGATTAATAGCTTCAATTTCAACTTGAAAGTTACCTCCCATCTCATGATATATGGCCATAGATGTTGTCCAAAGTACTCGTGATGTGAGGTATAGCACTAGAATGTTAGCTGACGTATAATGCGCAAATCCCATACCCATCAATCCAAACAGAATAATATCGACGGCCGGAAAATAAATGATTAATAGCTGTCGACCAATCACCGATTTTACGAGAAGGGCATAGCGAATCATTAATGCCCAAATTCTATTTAATCGCATGGCGGCTCCTATAAGTGTTTATGGTGATTGTTTTTGGCAACATGGATAAAGTAATCTTCCAAGGTTGGTTTTTCGATTGAAATTTGGGAGTAAATAACGTACTGAGCAGCTAGTCCTGCTAACAATTGAGAAACATTGTGCTCATCAACTTCGATAACCAGAGAATTCTTTTCTTGTGTATAGATATGATTATGTTGTTGGGCATAGGTGATTGCTGCATCCATACCTTCGCTTATAATCAGTTCTACACGAGCAGTTGCAATACTTGCCGCCAAACGTTCGGGTGTATCGTCTGCAATGATATTTCCCGCTTTTAAAACAAGAATACGGTCACAGACTTCTTCTACCTCATCCATATTATGTGACGTAAAAAGAATGGCGATTTTTCGTTCATGTTGTTGTTGAAGAATAAATTGACGTACCGTATGGGCAACATCAGGATCGAGTGATGCGGTGGGTTCATCGAGCAAGACGATATCGGGATCTATCATGAATGCTTTGACGAGCATGACGCGGGTCATTTGTCCGGCAGATAGCGTGCGGGATTGTCGATTGCGTAATTCAGAAATGCCAAAATGGCCGAGCAAGATTGTTATTTTTGGTTCAAATTGAGCAGGTCTCATGCCATAGAGACGTGCATATACTGATAAGTTTTCATAGACCGTTAATTTGCCGGGAAGCTTTGCATAGGCGCTTGCAAAACTAACATGTTCTAATATTGCAGAACGGTTCTTTTTAAAATCTTTATCAAAATAACGTATCGTTCCTGATGTTGGTGTCAACGTGCCTAAAAGCATCTGAATCGTTGTAGTTTTTCCGGCCCCATTGGGCCCTAAAAGCCCCAGTATTTCACCTTTATGAAGGTCAAATGATATTTTGTTGACGGCAGTAAATGATGTTCTTTTTCTTCTGAACCACGAATCTGACGTGAAAATTTTTTCAAGTTCATGAACGTGCAAGACAGGATAACCGTTTTGCATGATGAGCCTTTCAATGCAATTGTTTAGTCATCAATTTTTTTGATGAGGATAGTCATGATGAGATAATAATGTTCTGATCAATACTATCACTCGACATATCCAAAATCAATGATAATAAGATTTTTGGAAGAAATATGATGATACGTTATTTTTTTAATAAGGTACTTTTGCCGTGCTTTTTTCCCACGCTCGAAATGCTTGCTTGGCATCTTCAAGTTCCAGTCTAATCATAGGAATGGAACGTTCTTGAGGTGGAAGCTTAAGTTGTTCATAAATGAATGAGTCATCAAATCCTATAGCTGCCGCATCACTGCTCGTATTTACATAATATATAGTGTCCAGGCGGGCCCAGTAAATTGCTCCAAGGCACATGGGGCAGGGTTCACATGAGGTGTAGATTGAACATCCGCGCAATTCAAAAGTTCCAAGTTTCTTACAGGCATTACGAATAGCAACAATCTCTGCGTGTGCCGTAGGGTCATTGCCGGCAGTGACCTCGTTTGCACCTTCTGCAATTATTTTGTTATCTTTAACTATGACAGCTCCAAAAGGTCCTCCTTGATGTGAATCTACATTATGCATCGACAATCTGATAGCTTGCTCCATAAATTCTTTTTGTTTTGCATCCATACTCATTCCATTTAGATTGTTAGGTTTTTAATAATTCAATAAAATGTTAACAAACATATTTGCATTTATTCAAGAAATGTTTACACTCTTTCTAAATTTGTTAAACCGTGGGAGGTGAATTATGCAAAGAAGTCGTCTGTATCTTTTGTTTGTCGGTTTATTTATTTGCTCTCCAAAATCTTTGTATGCCATGGAAACGAATAAGAAACTCGTAGAACAAGTTGAGGAATTAACCAAAAGAGTGGCTGTATTAGAGGCTGCGGCTAAAAAGCAAAATCCCGGTCAAAAGATAACTCCCCAAAAGAAATTAGTTGCATCCAAACCTGAGACTAAGGAAGAACGGCGGCAGCGTGAATGGCGTGAACAACATGAGCGGGAATTGGCGGAAATGAAACGTCAAGATGATCTGAGAAAAATATTCAGAGAGCGACCTTGGTCACCTCATTGTGAATACAATAGTCCTATGAGTGGAAATCCTATGGAAAGTGCTTACGATACGCACTGGTAATTGTAGATTACGTAGTTTTTTAGCCTACAGTTCCAAAATACCTGTCACCAAAGTCTCCAAGGCCAGGAACGATAAATTTTTTCGCATTAAGTTCTGTATCTTTTCCTGCGTAGATAATGGTCACTTCCGGAAATTGAGATTCGACTGCATGGATGCCTTCTGGAGCTCCGACTATTGAAACAAAGAGAATCTTATTCTCAGGCATTCCCTGTTTTTTTAACAGTCCTATAGTCTCTAGTGCTGTTCCTCCGGTTGCAAGCATTGGATCAATAATGATAATTTGTTGTTTTGGATTGAGAGGTGGAAGCTTGTGGTAATACCAATGAGCCTGAGCAGTTTTTTCATCACGCTGCAAGCCGACAACTCCAATTGCGGCTCCAGGCAAAAATTTTAAAAAAGAGGGGAGCATGCTAATACCTGATCGTAAAATTGGCACTAACACAACTTCATCAACTCGTTCAATCCCTGTGGTAGGAGCTATAGGTGTTTCGATCTTTACCTCTTTTGTTTGGATATGTAACAGTGCTTGCTGAGCAAGAAGCTCCGACAAAAGATTGGCTGTTTTTTGAAATGAGCAGCGCTTGGTATCGCGATTTCTCAGGATGGTTAAATAAAGATTGATTGCATTATTCATGATTACCTCTTTATGTTTTTATAATTTCGTGATTAAACTATGCAATATATATTTATAAAAATAGCCTAGCACAGTAATCGTAGGTTGTGTCAATGTTGATGAAAGGACAGAGATGAGAATGATGTTGAAAGATCGGGTAGATGGGGGAAAAAAACTTGCTGAACGCGTATTGCATTATAGCGGCGAACCAGGTTTGGTAGTGCTGGGATTGCCTCGTGGTGGGGTTGTGACTGCATATGAAATAGCACAAGCTCTTGATGCTCCTATGGATATTGTAGTAACACGCAAAATTGGAGCTCCTTTTAATCCAGAGTTGGCAGTAGGTGCTGTAACAGCAGACGGAACTGTGCTTTATAATGAAGAGGTAATGAGGACATTGAATGTTCCTATCGATGTAGTTGATGATAAGGCTGAAGAGGAAAAAAAAGAGGCAATGCGTCGCGTTGATCTTTACAGAGGCGATAGAGCTCCTCTTGATCTTAAAGATAAAACCGTAATTTTAGTGGATGATGGTGTCGCAACCGGCATGACGATGAAGGCTGCAATTATGTCAGTTAGGTTACGTGGGGCAAAAAAAATTATCGTAGCTGTTCCGGTTTTGCCTTCAGATACCTATGAAGCTCTAAAAGAGATGGTTGATGATGTTCAGTATGTGTTAATGCCGGAAATGTTTTATAGCATTAGCCAATTCTATGAACTATTCCCTCAGATAAGCGATGAAGAGGTTATAGCACTTGTAGATAAATCAAAGAAACCTCGTTGATCAACACCTGTTGTTTTTTATTATCTATCAGAAAATGCCAACAGTTGTTGTATAAATGAATCTTGTTTTTGGTCTGGCTGCAGAGTTGGAATAGATGCAATTATCTGTTTATTTTTCTTTAAAAGAGTTGGGAGTAATGTTGTTAATATAAGGTCATGCTTAAAACGATGAATGCCACCAATGCCGATTACGGTCGGTTCGCCGCGGTTAGCAGCACGAGCTAAAATATGTGGAACCCACTTTGCGGAAAAATGGGGAATTTGTTTTCCCTCTATTGTGATTGTAGTTGGCTTGTGATCCCCGTATGTGATCAAAACTGCTTGTTGTTCTTTGCTTGTCACTTGTTTAATGCGTTGGATTAATTCATTTGAGTTCTCTGGGGCCTTGCTATAAACAAGTTCTAATGTGCCGTGTTGCTCCGGGGGCTGCTCCATGGCCACAAGGTTTAAAATATAATTGAAACCGATCGTTAAGATGATACCTTTTCTCATAAAATTTCCCCCTTTAAACTAAGTGGGCTTAACTCCCCGAGGCTTGCCTCGTAATCCGTTTGTATGGTTCGATACGATGCTTCGCATTACTCACCACGAACGGTATCTCTAAAATCTGATGCCCCATCAGCTGGCTGCGGGGAGGGTTTATAGATATGTGTATATTTTGCACGTATCATGCCACAATATGACCAAAAGTGTCAAGCGAATGTAAAATGTTGTTTGCGGCTTCTATGAAAACCGCCTCGCATAATTTCAATTAGAAATAGCATTGTGTGCCGCAAGATATAAGAAATGTTTTTAGGCAGCAGTCGTATTTCTTATGATTGAAGCTTTTTGATTTTCAGTTATTCTAAAGAAAAAAGCTTTTTTTAAGGTTGTTTCAAGGATAAATTATGAAAATTTCTCTTGCCTGGGTATTTGATCATATCGATGCGGATTGGAAGAAGGTTGATGTGGATTATCTCGTCAGCCAGTTCAACACCAAGACAGCCGAAATTGAGGATTTTAGAAAAATTTCCATAGATCTTTCTTCTTTTAGTCTTGGCCAGGTTAAAGAAATTCATCCAGATGCCCTTACTGTTGAAAGTGCAGAATGGAAAAAGTCATATAAATTGCCTTTTCGCCCAGATGCTCAAGAAGGTAACTATTATGTTATCAAAAAGGATGGTGCTGAAATTAGGTGGGCTGAAGGCCAAGATTGGCAAAGTGAAAAAGAATGTTTGATTCCTGCTGTGTGGTGTGATGAAAAGCTCGCTGCGGGTGGCTGGAAAAAGCATGTTGAGACTGAAGATTATATTTTTGAGGTCGATAATAAATCTATTACTCATCGACCGGATATGTGGTGCCACCGTGGATTTGCGCGTGAAATTGCAGCATTGTTAGATCAACCTTTCAAACCTCTTGATGAGTTGTTGCAGCATAAAGAGATAGCACAGTTTGATGGTATGGTTGCTCAAGCAACGCAAAAGCATCCTTTTACAATCGAGGTAAAGGGCAAAGATGGCTGCAGCCGTTTTGCCGGATTATATATTGAAGATGTTGAACACAAGCCATCTCTTTTATGGATGGCAGCTCGTTTATTGCGGGTGGACAGTAAGCCCATTGATGCCATTGTAGATACCACCAATTATGTCATGCTTGATCTGAGCCAACCCATGCATGCCTTTGATGCTGACAAAATTCCAACTAAAACAATTATGCCACGTTTTGCAGCAAAAAAAGAGAAGTTGATGCTTCTTGATGGACAAGACATCGAGCTTACTTCTGAAGATTTTGTCATAAGTGATGGCAAGCGTCCCATAGCACTGGCCGGCATTATGGGAGGCCTTGAGACTGCAATTACACCTCAAACCAAATCAATTTTTTTAGAATCGGCATGTTTTTATGCATCCACTGTTCGACGCAGTGCAGTACGTCATAAAATTCGTACAGAAGCCTCTATGCGTTTTGAAAAGAGCCTGGATCCTAATCAGAATACGTTAGCAATTATGCGTTTTTTACGATTGCTGGATGAAGCTGGTGTTGTTATAAAACCGGCTGATGAAATAGCTTCTGTTGGTGCTCCTGCCCAATCGATTGTTGTGGATATTACGCATGATTTTATTGAGAAGAGAATTGGTACAACAGTAACTTCAGATTTTATAATCGAAACGTTACAACGATTAGGATTTGAAGTTAAACATGATAAGGGTGCATATACCATCACCGTGCCAACCTTTAGAGCTACTAAAGATATAGAAATTAAAGAGGATATTGTCGAAGAGGTCTGCAGATTCTTTGGGTATACTGCGATTCCATTTATCTTGCCTAATCGTGAAATGAAACCGTTTTCAATAAAATCAGTTGTGCGCTTAAGGGCTATCAAAGAGTTTATGGCCTATGCGCTGCAGATGAGAGAAGTATGGAATTATGCTTTCTTTGATGAATCATTCTTGAAAAAATTGGAATGGGAACCTTCTGATGCTTTGATGGTTCAAAACCCGGTTTCTGAAAACTGGCAACGGTTGGCGGCATCATTGATTCCGGGCCTTTTGAAAAACGTTGATGATAATGCTGCTGATTATGATCAGCTTAGGTTTTTTGAATGGGGGCGTTGCTGGCAGGGTAAACCTGAACAGGAGACACAGCGTCTTGCCGGTATATTTTTCAATAAAAAAGAACAGGTCGATTTTTATGATGCAAAACAGGAGCTTATTGGGCTCTTTAAGATGCTCAATATGTCAGTATCGTGGGAGCAGATTGATCAACCGGATACACCTTGGTTTGCACCATATCAAACAGCTCATATTATCTGTAATGGTGAACATATTGGCACCGCAGGAAAAATAAATTCCTTATTGTTACATGGCCTGACTGAGGGTGATGCATTTATATTTGAGCTTAATGGTGATTTTTTGCTGAAATTCAAGTCTGAATTAATTAGATTTAAGGCTCCATCTAAATTCCCTTCAATTGAACGTGATATCAGTATTATGATACCACTCAAAAAAACGGTTGATCACTTAAAAACTATCATTGCTCAAACTGATCCTTCAATAACTGCCGTTGAACTTATTGACACCTTTGAAAAGCCTGAATGGGAAGATAAAAAGGCGTTAACCTTCAGATTTGTGCTGCAAGCCTCCGATAGAACCTTGAGCGGGCAAGAGGCAGATAATGTTGTGAGCGCTATCACAAAACGGTTAGAAAAAGAGGGTGCACACATACGATGAACAGAAAATGGTATCCTTTATGGTATCTGTTAATTGGTGCTGTTATAATTTTATGTGATCAGATTACAAAACAATGGGCTCTTTCAGCTTTGCATGATGGACCGATGCGTATTAGTTCATGGTTAACGCTTCGCCTGGTTTTTAATCGTGGTATTAGCTGGGGTATGTTTAGTTCAGAGCATGCTTTATTATTTTGGCTGATTACTTTTGCAATATTAGTAATTACCTTGTCAATAGCGGTAATGGCTTATAGGTCATATTTGAAAAACCGATTTTTCGGGGGCGAGTTATTAGTAATGGCTGGAGCCATTTCTAATCTTATTGATCGATTTGCTCATCGTGGCGTAATTGATTTTATAGAACTATCCTATAAAGGATGGGCTTGGCCGATTTTTAATATTGCTGATTGTTCTATAGTGCTCGGTGTTATTTGTATCTTCATAACTCAGTATAGAAAGTGATGAAACATAGTTATTCTTGGGCCTTAAAATGCTGCGCTACTCTTGGGCCTGTAGGATATTTTCCGGCACCGGGTACTGCAGCCACCTTATTGACGCTCCCTTTTGTTTGGATTACTCGTGGCTCTATTACGAGTGAATGGCATTATCTGCTGTTGATCATCATGCTTGCAGTTGTCTCTTTTTTTTGTATTAAAAGGGCTCAATTTGCATTTCCAGGCAAGCGCGATCCTTCATCAATTGTGCTTGACGAATGTCTGGGGACGTTTATAACATTCTGTTTTGTTTCTATGAATATCAAATCGCTCGTAATCGGTTTTATCTTATTTCGTTTCTTCGATATTTTTAA